>VOFC01006341.1_pt1 | contig 20025 bp, 28 predicted proteins | sample 5384161 | NCBI WGS metagenome assembly VOFC01 (sample SAMN12384722, study PRJNA508395) | human gut metagenome | isolation source: healthy gut B | host: Homo sapiens
TAAATCTCTATCTTTGTCTCCTACTTTCAAGAAATAAATGGAACAGGAAGATTTTAACATACGCGAACATCAGCTTACTTCAAAAGAACAGGATTTCGAGAATGCACTCCGTCCGTTAAGCTTTGAAGACTTTAGCGGTCAGGACAAGGTGGTGGAAAACCTTCGCATTTTTGTGAAGGCGGCACGCTTGCGTGGCGAAGCACTCGACCATGTGCTGTTGCACGGCCCTCCCGGATTAGAAAACAACTCTTTCGAATATTATCGCTAACGAATTAGAGTTGGCTTTAAAGTAACTTCCGGTCCGGTACTTGATAAACCGGGTGACCTGGCAGGTGTATTGACCAGCCTCGAACCGAACGACGTGCTTTTTATTGATGAAATTCATCGGCTGTCGCCTGTGGTGGAGGAATATCTTTATTCGGCGATGGAAGATTACCGCATCGATATTATGATCGATAAGGACCTTCGGCACGCAGCATCCAGATAGATTTGAATCCTTTCACGCTGGTTGGTGCAACCACACGTAGCGGTCTGCTGACGGCCCCGCTTCGTGCACGTTTCGGTATTAATCTTCATTTGAGTACTATGATGATGATATTTTTGAGCAATATCATTCGTCGTTCTGCGTCCATACTGGTTGATTCTGGTACAGCATCGAGGATCGCTTCCAATATTGCCATAATGCTACTTGCTCCGTCGGTACGTGATTTTTGCGCAGGTAAAGGCTCCGGTTCTATCGATGGAGATCGCCCAGTTGCATTGGAAGCACTGAATATTGATAAGTACGGCCTGGATGAGATAGATTAACAAGATACTTTACTTCATTATGAACAAATTTAAAGGTGGTCAGTAAGGGTATCACTACCATTACCCACAGCTTTGGGGAGGAGAAAGATGCAGGAACCATTGAGGAAGTTTACGAACCTTTCCTGATAAAGAAGGATTTATGAAGCGTACTCCCGTGGACGTGAGGTGACCACTTGCCTATAAACATTTGGGAAAGTCTTTTATAACAGTCAAAAAAACGCTGTTTTAATGACTAACATAAAGCGTCATGTGACAAAGTGGTATTAACGCAGTATAAAGAACTTTATAAAGCATAGTTGGATGATGACAATGGACTACTTTACTTGTTTTCTCTTTTTTAGCTTGTCTTTATCGGCTCAACTTAGGAATATGGGGGATATTTTTGTCTCTTCTAAAGGAGACTCTTTACCTTATCGGATGATTCATCGAATCAGTGAAGCCAGGTGAAAAAGTATCCCTCGTATTTGTTTCTGCATGGAGCCGGCTTGAACAGGAAAATGATAGCGAGAAACAGTTGACTCATGGTGGACAGATGTTTTGCTTAATCCGGTCAATCAGAAGTATCCCGCGCTTTCGTTCCTAATTCCCACAGTGTCCGACAGGCAGTTTACTGAGCTTATACAGGACGTCCGAAGTCGCTTATCTAGAAATGCCAGTGGGACGAAGATCAGTCTATATTGCAAACGCAAACAGTTGCTCGACTCTTATCTGGTAATGCCCGGTAGGACACACAACGGGTTTATATTATCGGTCTTTCAATGGGAGCGATGGGAACGTATGATTTGGTCGTGCGTTATCCGGAGTTCAGCTGCATTTTGCGGTACAGTCAATCCAAGTCGGCTATCGGTTGCCAAAGGATGTTGAAATTTCGTATCTTTCACGGAGATGCGGACGATGTAGTTCCAGTGAAAGGTTCTCATGAAAGCGTATAAAGCACTGAAAGAAAGCTGCCGGTGCAGATGTGGAATATATTGAATTCCCCGGTTTGCAATCATGGGAGCTGGAATCCGGCTTTCAATTATCGGATTTATGGATTGGTTATTTCAAACAAAAGAAAAACGTTGAACCAATCTAAATGATAATTACTAATAAAACATGGCTGGACTAAAATCATTAGCTAAAGATACTGCAATTTATGGGTTGAGTAATAGTATTGTCAGACGGTTTTAACTACATGCTGGTGCCTTTGTACACAGCGGTATTGCCCGCTTCCACCGTTATGGAGTTATTTCAAACGTATATGAAGTTGCAGCCCCTGATGTGCCTTGCAGTTCGGTATGGAAGCAGGTTGGGTACGTTTAACAAATGGAAGACCCGATGAAAATATGCCAACTCCTTCCATTGCTCGGTAGGAGGGTATCTTTGATTTGTTTTCCTTTGCTTGTTATTCACCTATTTCAATTACTGGATTATGGCGATCATCCGGGTTATAGCAGCGATGATGGCTGTTGTGGTAACTTTAGACTCTTTCCAATGCATTCCTTTTGCTTATTTTACGATATAAAAAGCAGCCTAATAAAGTTTGCTGCTATCAACTGCTCTCTATCGTTGAACATCGGTTTGAATTTATTTTCCTATTGGTGCCTGTGGCTGAATGTACATTGTCCGTCAACTATCTCCTGGTTTTATGATCCGGATTATTTAGTGGGATATATTTTATTAGCAACCCGATTATCTCGGTTGTTCAGATGTTCTTTTTATCCAGGAACCAGGGGGGTTTGCTTATAAGTTGACCAGGTATTGCTGAAACGAATGGTCGTATATTCTTCCCCGGTATTAATCTTAGGTTTGGTAGGTATTCTAAATCAGACTGTGGATAAGATGATCTATCGTTTCTTTTGAAGACCGGCAGGAAGGGTTGGTGCAATTGGGTATCTGGCGCAGCAACCAGTAAGATTGCGATGGTGATGGCAATGTTTACGCAAGCTTTTCCGTTATGCTTACGAATTTGTCTTTGGCAAAGACCGAGAAGGAGACAACCGGAAGAGCACGCTGATGAAGTATTTTCTTATATTTTCCTTTGCTGGCTTTCTTGCTGTCATGTTCTACCTCGACTTGCTGCGTTATCTTGCGGCAGGGGTTACTGGGGAAGGCCTGGGGGTAGTAGCTATTGTAATGCTTGCAGAGATCTGTAAAGGATCTTATTTCAACCTTTCTTTTTTGGTATAAACTTGACGGATAAGCACCTATTGGGGAGCCTACTTCTCGGTGATTGGTTGTGTTATTATTGTCGGCTGAACATCCTGTTTGTGCTGGTTTCATTTAAGTTATCTTGCTTTCGGCATGGCTTCTGTTGCATATGCAGTCATCTTGCTGCTATCCCACTGGCACAGAAAGAATAATCTTTATTCATTATGACTTGAAGAGCCTGGGACTTTTATGTGTTCTGCTGGCAGCGGTACTTTACGTTATTGGAGAGTTATGTCTTATCCCTAATATAGTGCTCCGTCTCGCTTTCCGTACCGTACCTTTATTGCTATTTATAGTTTATATTATCGGGTGAAAGATTTACTCATTGAGTCAGATTCCTGTTATTAACCGGATTTATAAAAAAGAAATGACTATGAAGACAGATGAACGGAATAAGTTTGCGATCAAAGTCGTTCCTGGGTGAATACCTGGACTTGAAAAAGGATAAGGATAACGAACTGGAAACAGGATTCTATCCGTAAGGGGTAGAGTTCAAAGGTGCCAATTTATGGATTCTGGATATTTTGCCATATTCATGGCATCACTCCGGATTGAATGTGAACCCTATCGCCGTTATTATCGGTGCCATGTTGATTTCACCGTTGATGGGTCCTATCATGGGTGTCGGACTTTCTGTCGGTTTGAATGACTTCGAACTGATGAAGCGTTCACTGAAGAGTTTTCTGATAACGACTGCTTTCAGTGTGACGACGGCAACAATCTTTTTCCTTTTCCCCTATTGCCGGTTCACAATCGGAGTTGCTGGCGCGTACATCGCCCACTATTTATGATGTATTCATCGCGCTTTTTTGGTGGTTTGGCAGGTGTCGTCGCTCTCTCTACCAAGGAAAAAAAGGGAAATGTGATTCCCGGTGTTGCCATTGCTACGGCGTTGATGCCTCCGCTTTGTACGGCAGGTTACGGTCTGGCATCCGGCAATCTGGTTTATTTCCTGGGTGCTTTTTATCTTTACTTTATCAACTCTGTTTTTATCAGCCTGGCTACTTTTCATCGAATTGTTCGTGTGATGCACTTCCAACGGAAAGAGTTTTGTGGATAAAACCCGTGAGAAGATGGTACGTAAATACATCGTTCTGATTGTTGTGCTGACCATGTGTCCGGCTGTTTATCTGACATTTGGAATTATAAAGAGCACTTTTTATGAAGCAGCCAATCGTTTTATAAACGATCAGTTGAACTTTGAGAATACGCAGGTACTTGATAAGAAAATTAGTTATGACCATAAAGAATACGGGTTGTTTTGATTGGTCCTGAAGTGCCTGACGCTTCGATATCTATTGCTCGTAGCAAGTTGAAAGAATATAAGCTGGAAGATACGAAACTGATTGTATTACAGGGGATGAACAATGAGGCGGTAGATGTCTCTTCTATCCGTGCCATGGTCATGGAAGACTTCTATAAAAACAGTGAGCAACGGCTTCAACAACAGGCAGAAAAAAATTTCCCAACTGGAGACAACACTGGCTCAATACAGAACGTACGATGCTATGAGACGTACATTAGTGCCCAATTGAAGGTACTTTATCCTTCCATCACAACTCTTTCCATCGCTCACTCGCTGGAAGTGCGGGTCGATTCGATGAAGACGGATACGGTAACATTGGCTGTCCTTAAATTTGGCAAACATCCGTCTGTTGCTGAAAAAGAGAAAAATCAGCGAATGGCTGAAAGCCCGCGTAGGAACGAAGCTCAAGTTGAGGCTGATTACAGAATAATGAATCTAAAAATAATAATATGAAGTTCAGACTAACCGTCTTGATAGTCTTTTCTCTCTGTCTGTCGAATGTATTTGCCGATGAGGGAATGTGGTTGTTGGGAAATCTCCGAAAAAAGAATAAACAGACTGACCGGGTAATGAAAGAACTTGGTTTGCAGATGCCTGTGAATAAAATATATGATCCGAAGAAACCATGTCTGGCAGATGCTGTTGTCGGTTTTGGAGGCTTCTGTTCAGGAGTGGTGGTTTCTGAAGACGGTCTGGTGTTTACTAATCATCATTGTGGCTTTAGCAGTATTCAGCAACATTCTTCAGTGGAACATGATTATCTGAAAGATGGCTTTTGCACGTAGTCTTGAGGAAGAACTGCCGAATCCGGAGTTGTATGTTCGTTTCCTGCTTCGTACGGAAGATGTTACTAAACGTGTATTGTCTGCCGCCCGGCATGCTAAAACGGAAACAGAACGTCGTGTGGCTGTTGATTCGATTATGAATGTAATCAGTATGGAAGTCTCGAAAAGGATTCTACATTGACTGGTATTGTAGATGCTTATTATGCAGGGAATGAGTTCTGGCTGTCTGTTTACCGCGACTATAACGATGTCCGGCTGGTATTTGCACCGCCTTCCTCGGTCGGTAAGTTCGGGTGGGATACGGACAACTGGATGTGGCCGCGTCATACGGGCGATTTCAGCGTATTCCGTATCTATGCGAACACTCAGAACGGTCCGGCGGATTATTCTCCGGAAAACGTCCCTTATCATCCGAATATGTAGCACCCATTTCATTGGATGGATATAAAGAAGGCTCTTTCTGTATGACTTTGGGTTATCCGGGCAGTACGGAACGTTATCTCTCTTCGTTTGGCATCGAAGAAATGATGAACGGCATTAATCAGGCAATGATTGATGTACGGGGAGTGAAACAAACCATCTGGAAACGAGAGATGGACCGTCGTCCGGATATCCGTATCAAGTATGCCTCTAAGTATGATGAAAGTTCTAATTACTGGAAAAACAGTATAGGAACCAATAAAGCGATCAAACACTTGAAAGTGTTGGAAAAGAAACGGGTGGCTGAAGCAGCGCTTCGTAACTGGATTCAGTCTCATCCGGAAGAAAGGGAGAAACTGATTCGTCTGTTCTCTTCTCTTTAGAGTTGAGTTATAGTAATCGCCGTGAAACCAATCGTGCGTTGGCTTATTTCGGTGAAGCATTTATCAATGGTCCCGAATTGGTTCAGCTTGCGCTTGAAATTCTGAACTTCGACTTTGAGGCGGAAGAGAAGTTGGTGATAACCCGCATGAAAAAGTTACTGGAGAAGTATGATAATCTCGATCTTTCCATTGACAAGGAAGTTTTGCCGCCATGCTGAAAGAGTATCAAACGAAAGTGGATAAAAAAGTTTCTGCCTGCTATGTATGAGAAGATAGATACGCTCTACAACGGGAATATTCAGACTTATGTAGACTCTTTGTATGCAACTTCCAATATAACGTCTCCTAAAGGCTTAAAACGCTTTCTGGAGCGAGATACTACTTATAATCTCATAGAGGATCCGGCTGTTTCCTTAAGTCTGGATTTGATTGTGAAGTATTATGAGATGAATCAAAGCATTTCCGAGGCTTCCGAGCAGATAGAGGAGGGGGGAGCGTTTGTTCAATGCAGCCATGCGCCGGATGTATGCTGATCGTAATTTTTATCCGATGCCAACTCTACCATGCGGCTTAGTTTCGGAACGGTTGGAGGATATACTCCTTTTGATGGAGCCACTTTATGATTACTACACAACCGTGAAAGGCATTTTTGAGAAAGTGAAGGAACATGCGGGTGATATTGACTTTGCCGTTCAGCCGGAGTTGTTGAGTTTGCTTTCTTCCGGTGATTTCGGAAGATATGCCAATGCGCAGGGAGATATGAATGTTTGTTTTATCTCCAACAATGACATTACAGGCGGTAATTCCGGCAGTGCCATGTTTAATGCCAAAGGAGAATTACTAGGCTTGGCTTTTGATGGCAACTGGGAAGCAATGAGCAGTGATATCGTATTCGAACCAGATTTGCAGCGTTGCATTGGGGTAGATGTGCGGTATATGCTCTTTATCATAGAAAAATACGGTAAGGCAGCCCATCTTATTCAGGAATTAAAAAATGGGTCGATGAAGTAAATATTCCGATGAAACCGCATTTTTTATCGTTTTAATATAATAACGATTACGGCAGCGATAATCAGTGCAATACCTATACCAATGCTTGTGGTGAAGGCTTCCCCGAAAAGAAAGATACCTACACATACAGCAGTTACCGGCTCCATAGCTCCCAACACAGAGGTGAGTGTGGAGCCGATGCTTTTTACGGCTCTTACTAGAGCAAGATTAGAAACTACGGTAGGGATTAAAGCTAATAGAATCAAGTTGCCGGCAGTATGCCATTCGCTGATGGGTTGAAGCTGGCTGATGGTTTCCGTTCCGATAAAAGGAGAATACCTCCGAAAAGGAATACGTAGAAAGTAAGCAGTAGCCCCTTCATCTGTCCAATTTTTAGTTGGCTCATTGTGACGAGATAAAGCGCATATCCGAGTGCCGACAGAAGAACAATGAAAAGTCCCAGGAAAGAAAAGCTTTCCCGTTTTTGTATCTCCGCCGGATAAGAAATAAACTCCTGCCACTGCGGATGCAATGGCAGCGATCCGCCAGCCGGACTTCTTTTCTTTAAAAAAGAGCATCATGATTAACGTGGTAAGCACCGGATACATGAAATGAATAGTGGTGGCAACTCCGCTAGCCATAAACTTATATCCCCAGAACAGGAATACGGCAGACATTAAATAAAGAAGCGCAAGAAGAAACAGGGAAGGAATGTCCTGCCTCTTGATGCGAAATGATTGACCATTCACCAATAAGATTCCGCCTAAGCGCCAGACAGGCAAACAGGAAACGATAGAAAAGTATAGACTCAAATTGCATCCCTGCTTGCATGGCAGGAATGGTAAATAGAGGATAAGTCCAAAAAGAAGCCGATGAAAGCAGCCCATATAGTAAACCATTAACTTTATTCATAGTCAAGTATATATTCGGGCCGCAAAGATATAGCTTTTTGAGGCAAGTAGATAAAGCGTCCATACAATATTTTCGTAAATTAGCACGCGATGTAAATATGGCATCCGATTGAAAGAAAATACAAACTAATTTTTGGATAAAATGAAACGATTGACACTATTACCGGGATTACTATTTTTAATGCTGCAAGCAGCATTTTCACAAGAGTCGGGCAGCTGTAAACCAGTGAATCTGGTTTGTGATTATTTGGTGAATCCCTTTGGGAATAGATAATCCTGCTCCCCGGTTATCATGGATGCTGAATGATGCTCGAAAAGGAGCACGGCAAACAGCCTGTCAAGTCATCGTAGACAAAGACTCTCTTGAATTGATTGCAGGGAAAGGAACTATCTGGGATTCGGGCAAAAAAAGGACTCCGAACAGATTCTGATTACCTATTCCGGACAGGAACTTCGTCCTTTTACCAAGTATTATTGGAGAGTGAATGTATGGGATAAGGATGGAGTGAAATCTTCTTCGGATATTAATAGTTTCGAAACGGGCATGATGGGGATGGAACACTGGCAAAGGGGCTTGGATTAGCGATAACAAAGATATTAATTACCGTCCTGCTCCCTATTTCCGGAAAGTGTTTGATGCACGAAAGAAGATACGGTCGGCAAGGGCATATATTGCCGTAGCAGGTTTGTATGAACTGTATATCAATGGTGAGAAGATTGGAAACCACCGGCTGGACCCGCTATATACCCGGTTTGACAGGCGTAATTTCTAATGTTACTTATGATATTACTTCCCAAATACAGAAAGGGAAAAATGCGATTGGTGTGTTGCTGGGCAATGGATGGTATAATCATCAGTCAATGGCCGTGTGGGACTTTCATTGTGCACCTTTGGCGTAACCGTCCTGCTTTCTGTATGGATGTGCGGATTACTTATGAGGATGGTTCCGTTGAAGTCGTTTCTACGGAGCGGGACTGGAAAACTTCATCCGGCGCATTGATCTTTAATAGCATTTATACAGCCGAGCATTACGACGCCCGTTTGGAACAGAAAGGCTGGAATACCGTGAACTTTGACGATTCTAAATGGAATGGAGTAGGATATAGGGCTGTTCCTTCACAGAATGTGGTGTCACAACAAGTGCAGCCGATTCGTGCAGTAGAAACGATCCCCGTAAAAAACCTGGAAGAAACTTAATGACACAACGTATGTATTCGATTTTGCCCGCAATATGGCAGGAGTCACCCGCATTAAAGTGTCCGGGGGAAGAGGGAACTGTAGTGAGACTGAAACATGGTGAGCGGTTGTATGACAACGGACGAGTGAATACGTCAAATATTGATGTATCACCGCCCGGTAGACAACTCCGATCCTTTTTCAAACGGACATCCTCGTTTTGAGTGGAAAGGGAGAGGATGAATTTATGGCACGATTCAATTATAAAGGTTTCAGATACGTGGAAGTAACAAGCACTAACCCCCTTGTATTGAATGAGAATAATCTGACAGCTTGCTTTGTGCATAGTGATGTTCCGCAGAAAGGGACGATTCATACTTCGAACGCACTTATCAACCGTCTTTGGTGGGCAACAAATAATGCCTATTTGTCCAACTTGATGGGGTATCCTACCGACTGCCCCCAGCGTGAAAAGAACGGATGGACAGGCGACGGTCATTTTGCTATTGAAACGGCATTATACAATTATGACGGTATCACTGTTTATGAGAAATGGCTTGCCGACCATAGAGACGAGCAACAGCCCAATGGTGTACTTCCCGATATAATTCCTACAGGAGGCTGGGGATATGGCACGGATAATGGACTGGATTGGACAAGCACTATCGCTATTATTCCATGGAACATTTATATGTTTTATGGCGATCATAAACTGTTGGCAGACTGTTATGAAAATATAAGGCGGTATGTAGACTATGTGGATCGCACCAGTCCGACCGGATTGACCTCATGGGGAAGAGGAGACTGGGTGTCTGTTAAATCACATTCTTCCAAGGAACTGACCTCTTCTGTCTATTTCTATGTGGACACTAAAATACTTGCCAATGCCGCAAAGATGTTTAATAAAACGGAAGACTATAAATATTATTCTGCTCTTGCCAATAATAAGATAAAGAACGCGATTAATGACAAGTTTCTGAATAGAGAAACGGGCATTTATGGTAGCGGCGTTCAGACGGAACAGAGCGTTCCTTTGCAATGGGGCATTGTTCCCGAAGAGTTGAAGAGAAAAGTAGCCCGGAATCTGGCAAAACAGGTGGAAGCAGCCGGCTTTCATTTGGATGTAGGTGTGTTGGGCGCAAAAAGCTATATTGAATGCGTTATGAGAACGGTGAAGCTGAAACGGCTTATAAATTAGCTGCACAAGACACTTATCCATCATGGGGCTGCTGGATTGCCAATGGTGCTACCACATTACTGGAGAACTGGGATTTGAATGCCACACGTGACATCTCGGACAATCACATGATGTTCGGTGAAATTGGAGGATGGTTTTATAAAGGATTGGGTGGAATCTTCCCTGACCCCGAAAATCCGGATTTAAACATATTCTCCCTTTCGGCCTAATTTCCCCAGTGGATTAAATGAGTTCGAAGCCAGATATCAATCACCTTATGGGGGAAATCTGCTCTAAATGGGAACGTAAAAAAGAACCGTATTTTCTATCATGTAACTGTTCCGGCAAATAGCACTGTTACTTTTTATGCACCCGACAATGTGAAAGGAGAGCGTGCAGTAAATTTGGAAGCAGGGAAACATACCTGGAATTGGGCCTATGCTAGAAGCTGCTTATTGAATGTCTTTTCGATTGGTAATCCCGGTTGCTGCTTACCCAGATGTGAAAAATGCTTTCTGCCACCATTAAAACGGATGAATATATTCTCCCTCCATGAATCGGGCAGAAAGTGAAATCCCTCCGATAGCTACCACCGGATTGGGCATGGAAGCGAAAGTATAATCTGCCTGACCTATACGGATGACATTAGTCACTCCACTCCTCCTCATAATCGCAGAATGGATAGATCACTGCCACAGAGGTTTGTCCCACTTCGTGCTTTTGTGTAGCTGCTTTTTATAACCACAGATGGAGTAAGTTTTTGAAATAAGAACTTTGACAAACGACTTTTTTATTTTTGTATCTTTGTGATCAGAAAAAGAAACTTTTATTGGATTGGAAATTATGTGTTACCTTTTCTATATCATCGATCAGTTTGATTAATTGTTGTTCGCAGATTTGTTTACCACTGGGCATCTCACCCATGATAAATTTTTTGTTGATGATTCGTTCTATCTCACGCATCTTTCCTTTTTCGCGCAGGTTGATGATGGCAATAGAAATACCTGTTTTTCCGGCACGTCCTGTACGACCACTACGATGAGTATAGCTTTCTATATCATCGGGCAAGCCATAATTAATGACATGAGTAAGGTCATTTACATCTAGGCCACGGGCTGCTACGTCGGTAGCAACTAAAAGCTGTAAATGGCGTTGGCGGAATTTTTGCATCACTAAGTCGCGCTGGGCTTGTGAGAGCTCACCGTGCAAAGAGTCTGCGTTATAACCGTCTTGTATTAATTTATCTGCAATTTCCTGAGTTTCTTTACGGGTACGACAGAAAATGATGCCATAAATCTGTGGATAATAATCCGCGATACGTTTCAATGCGGCATATTTGTCTTTAGCGTGTACTAAATAGGCTATGTGATTGACGTTTTTACTGCCCTCATTTTTGGTACCGATAGTGATTTCTTTTGCGTCATGCAGATATTTTTTGGCGATGCGTGAGATTTCCGGACTCATGGTAGCCGAGAACATCAAGGTATTCCGATCTTCAGGAACTTTTTCAAGGATAGCATTTATGCTATCAGTAAATCCCATATTCAGCATTTCATCGGCTTCGTCCATTACTACATCTGTAATTGTTTCTAGTTTGGCAACCTTTCTTTCTATTAGATCAATCAGTCGTCCGGGAGTAGCCACAATAATATGTACGCCTGTTTTCAACATGCGTATTTGGCTTTCGATGGATGAACCACCATATACGGGAAGGATTTTCAGCCCGTCAATGTACTTGGAGTAATCGTTCAGATCGCCTGCAATCTGCAAGCACAATTCGCGTGTGGGGCATAAAATTAGTGCTTGAGGTGCACGGTGCTTTACGTCAACTTTTTGGATAAGCGGCAGACCAAATGCGGCTGTTTTTCCAGTCCCTGTTTGTGCTAGGGCTACTACATCGTTGCCGTTTCCCAATAAATACGGTATTACTTCTTCTTGTACCGGCATGGGATTCTCATATCCCATTTCTTTAATCGCTTTTAGTATTTCCGGGGAAACGCCTAACTCTTCAAATGTCTTCATTTGTTTTGCCATGCAAACCAGGCGCGGGTGAACTTGGCGGGATTGTCTTTGTGGAAAGACTCGTGCATAAAGCCGGTTCCGGCTTCTGTATCCATCAACATCTTCACGCAAGTTTTAATCTCTTCATCGTTCTGGCTTGTGAAGGCTTTCATCATGATGCTCATCGGCCAAATCATGTCGTAGCCGATGTGCGGACCTCCAATGCCTTCGCCTGCCGTACCTTTGAAGAAGTATGGGTTATCCTCGCTCCATACGAAACGACGGGTGTTCTGGTAAATAGGATCGTTGATGTCCACATCGCCCAGATAGGGCAGTGCGATAAGGCTCGGTACATTGGCGTCGTCCATCAGAAGGTGGTTGCCGAAACCGTCTACCTCGAAGGCATAGATGGTGCCGTATTTGGGATGGTTGTAGGTAGCGTATTTTCGTAGGGCGGTTTCTACTTCTCCGGCCAGGTCGGTACATTCTTTTGCAAGCTCCGGGCGGTTATTGACTTCAGTCAGAATCTCGGCTGCCTTACGCAGCGAAGATACGGCGAAGAAGTTGGAGGGTATCAGGAATTGGAAGGTGGTGGCGTCATCGGAAGGGCGGAAAGAAGATGCAATCAGTCCGACCGGTTTCACCGGATTGCCCCAGCCGTCGTTGGTCATCGTGTCCAGTGCGCGTTCAGTTACCCGCTGGAAATGGTAGGAACCGCGTCCGTCACGGCGCTGTTGGTCGCGGAAGGTGGTCAGGATGTTTTGGATTGCTTTTTATCCACTCGGCATCGAAGATGCTTGTATCACCGGTTTTTTCCAATAATGGTAGGCAAGGCGTAATGGATAACACAGTGAATCGATTTCCCATTTACGTTCGTGCAGTTCGTCGTTCATGTCGGTAAGGTCGGTTTTCCAGTGTCCGTCGGGGATGGGGCCGTCGTTGAAGGCGTTGGCAAACGGGTCTACATTAATCATTTAAATTGGCGGTTGATGACTCCTGCAAGCATCGTCTTCAGTTCCTTGTCTTCATTGGCTAGCTGTACGTAAGGGCCAAACCTGCGCACCTGAGTCGCGGAGCCACATGGCATGGATATCTCCCCATGCCAATTTTTGATTAGTAAGTAGCTTTTTCACCCTGATGATTTCTGCTTCCACGGCTTTTGATTTAAAAAGCCGCTTGTTTACGGGTGGACGATTACTTTTATAAGCGGCAATTTCAGCTGCTTGATTGACCACATTGGTATGATCCTTAGCCAGGATAAGTTCTGTAGCTTTTGGCAGGACCTCCCATTAATAGGGTGGTCGTGATGATACATATTCCGATATTTCTTTTTTCTTCATATCTCTATTGTTTTTAAGAGGGTTATTAAAAGTGATTATTGCAAATCGATTCCGCCTAGTCTTCCATACATTTCTATGAAAGCAGCTTGTGTCAAGAGCCATTTTTTTCTCGTTTTTATCTGTGCCGCTCCAATCTGTCTGGAACAAGCCTCGTTCATCTCTGGCATGATGCCATGCGTAATCAAGACTTCTCTGGAAATCGGTTAGATAAGTCTTGTTATGGTCTATCTGATAAAGTTCAATAAAGCCTCTAAGCATAACGGCTGTGAACCAAATATTTCCTTTTTTCAGTAATTGGAATGTTTGTCCGTCTGGAGAGGTGAACTGAGTGAAGAAGTGCTTGTGACACGCTTCTGCTATATTTTGTGCATCTTCCAGATAACTTTTCTGTTTGGTAATTTGATAGAGTAGGGCAGCTGCCTGCATCATTTGTCCACTGTTATAGGCAAATTTGGCACGACCGATTTTCTTGTTGAGTGAGATGTTGTCAAAGTATAGATGATCTTTTGAGTCTTCCAGGTTCTTTTTAGTCCATTCGTATAACTCTTTTTCCTTCTTTTAAATAGGCATCATCTTGAGTAGCTTGAAATAGCTTGAGAGCAAATACGGCTCCCCGGTGCATTAGAACAAGTATTTTTAGATTCCTTCTTTTGTTCGCACCAGTAGATTCCTCCGCCGAGTACGTCATCTTTACCACTAAGGATAAACTTCCATATTAGTTTAGCTTTCTCCAGATAAGCTTGTTTTCCTGTCATACGATAAGAATCGGTAAAATCGATACCTAACCAGACGTTGTCATCATAAAAACGATCGGAGAGAGGTTGACTGCTGATATAAGATGAGTAAGCGAATGGTTCTCTTCGTGTGTCGAAATATTCTTCCAATCCTGGTAGTACTTTGTTTTCCAGAAGTTTTTATATTTCTTATTTCCAGTGCTCTCCAGTAATGCATTTACTGCAGAGAATGTGCCCGAATACGGCCAAAGGTAGGAATATTCATTGCGTCTTTTTGCTTGTTCTTCTGATGCCAGATAAGTTGCCTTATTGTCTTGGTTAAAAGGATAGTTCTCACGTAACAGACACGTGTTGGGTGCTGCATAGTTTTGGTAAAGAGAATCTAGGGTCTGCTGTGCTCTTTCTACGTCGGGACTGGCATTCGATAAAGTTAATGCACAAATAATATTCACTAATAAGTAATGCATGATTTTATTATTTTATAAATGATTATTGCATAAAAATATTTACTTGCTTCCACTTGTCTTCAGTATCATTCGCTACTTCTGTTCCTGGTGTGGAACGTCCTTCCTTTACATACTTTCTGATGAGTCGTGTCATTTCTTTTACTTCCTGTTTATAGCGTTTATCATGGATAATATTTTCTTTCTCTGATGGGTCTTTTTCAAGATCAAATAGCTGCATTGGAGGTAGTTGGGCCAAATCAGCAGGCTTATTGGGGTATCCCCATCCGCCTGAACCTCCATTAAAAAAACTAGTTTAAGTTGTGGTGTGCGTAGAGACAAATATCCTTTCCCTGATTCATAAATAAGGTCCTTTCGGGTAGAAGTCCCTTCTTTACTTAATATAGGCCACATACTGTAACTATCTACAGCCTCTTCAGTTTTTAGTTTATGATTGACCATTTGTGCAAAGGTCGCATAGAAATCGGTAAGAGAAACAAGGGAAGTACTTATTTTATTCGAGAACTTCCCTTTCCAAGATACTATTAGAGGAATTCTGTGTCCTCCTTCGTAAATATCTGTTTTATATCCTCTGTAAATATAACTGGGAAAATGACCTTGCTTTTCCATTTCTTTTTTACGCCGATATAAGGAGCACAGCCATTATCAGAAGTAAAAAATAATGATAGTATTATCCAATTGGTTATTTTTCTTCAATGTTTCCACGATTTGTTGTACCATATCATCTATCATGACTACAAAATCTCCGTAGGCTCCTATTGTTGTTTTACCTTTATATTTGTCTGACGGCAACACTGGTGTGTGGTGCTGTAATAGGCAAATATAGGAAGAATGGTTTTTTACTGTTACGCTGTTTGTCAATATAGTCTATACTATGACGTATTATGTTTGGTAGACAATCCTGTGGATCAAAAGCCGGCTCCTGCCACTCCTCCGTGCATTAAACCGAGTCCCTTCTGCGGTTCAATGATATGGTCGGGAAGAGCAGTTACTTTATTGTTTTCTACATAAACATAAGGAGCTATGTCAAGAGAAGAAGGTATACCATAAAAATAGTCGAATCCTCGGTCTGTGGGACCATTTTTTATAGGTAATGAAAAGTCTACATCTTTCTTATTTTTCGCATTTTGAGGATATCCCCAATCCCAGCCTAAATGCCATTTTCCAATACAGGCGGTATTGTAGCCATTTTCAGAAAACATTTGGGCGATTGTCCGACGGTCGGGTGTAATCATAGCAGGCGAGTAACCGTCGAGTACACCTTCTTTTAATTTTGTTCGCCAAGGGTATCTTCCGGTGAGAATGGAATATCGTGACGGTGTTGACAAGGCGGAAGAGGAGTGGGCATCTGTAAAAAGTAATCCCATCTTGAGTTAGATTATCAATGTTAGGAGTAGGAATCTTAGATTCTGGATTGAACGCTGAGATGTCTCCATATCCTAAATCGTCCGCCAATATAAATATTACATTGGGAGATTGTGCTCTTACGGCTGCTGTCGCAAGTAATGCGGATGAAAGGGTGATTAGTTTATGCATGTTTTTTTAATATGAGTGTAATATTTGCTCTAGACTTATGTTTTTAGGGGTTTGTAATAAAGGAAATTCTGGTAGTATACACATGGGTATTGCAGGATCTCCTACTTTCCAAGCTGGTATATTTGCAAAGAGTCTTTCTAGTTTTCTTCTTGATTTTTCAGCTTCGGCATTTCCTTTACCCTTTGCAATAGGATTCGTTTCTTTAGGATCTTTTATTGTATCGTAAAAATTACCATCGGAATAGAGCTTATATCGCATGTCTCTAAAAAATTGTTTTGCATTTTTACTCGCGGACGCGTTAAATCTTGAATCATAATGACAGAATACCCATTCGCGAGACTTACCTTTTTTTCTCCCTTTATTTGAGGTAAAAAAGCTTTGTCCATCTATATCCCATTGTTTAGGCACTTTAATATTCATAGCTTCTGCAAAAGTAGGCATAAAATCGGTGAAATCTATCATATCTGCACATTCATGCTTTGTATTGTTATTTTTTCCCCAATAAACTATCATAGGTACACGTACTCCAGTATCAATTGTTAGCCCCTTCCCACCCCTTACTATTGTTCCATCTTTCATGGTTGTTCTTATGTTACGGTTTGTTCCGTTATCTCCAATAAAAATGATAATGGTATTGTTCAATAAGTTTAAATTTTCTAACTTGTTGAATATCATGTTTATGTTTTTATCCACATGTTCTACCATCTTTGTGAAATTGGCGGTATTGCGTACTTCACGCATGGAGGGATCTTTCCATACATCACTTTGAGGAGTGGGGTAAAATGGATTATGCACTAATACCATAGGATAATATATGAAAAAAGGGCTTAGTTTTGTTCTCTTCAATAAAATCAATCACATATTGAGTGAATATATCCGGTCCATATTCATTGTTTGAGTAAAGCTTTATATTTCCATCTTGTTCTATTAGTGGAGCGGCATATCTTTTCTTTTATCATCCTGTCATAGCTTAACTGCCAAAGGCAATAGTGATCGAAACCAAAATGATTAGGCAGATTTCTGTTTCTGCCTAATTGCCATTTGCCAGCTATCATAGTGGTATATCCGGCGTCCTTTGCTAAATGGGCAAAGGTTTTCTCCTTTTGATTTAAGTGCCCAAAGCAGGAGTAATTTTTATTATTGTATTTACCTGTCATTAGTTGTACGCGCGATGGTGTGCTTAAGGGTTGAGAGAAACAGTTGTCGAATCTCACTCCTATTTCTGAAAGTTTGTCAAGGTTTGGTGTTTGATAGGTACTGCCATAACATCCTAAACATTCACGTCCCATATCATCAGCTAAGATCAACACAATATTAGGCTGTTTGTTAGCTGTTTGGGCCATCAAAACGGAGGGAATTATAGCGAGACATTCCCATAAGAAGCTATTAATGACTTTCATTTGTTGATAGTTTTAGATGTTTATATTCTAACTTCTAGGTTTTGTTTATTGCATGAATATTTCGATTTGCTTCCAGCTATTACCAGTATCATTCGCACTCCTCTTTCCTGGGGTAGAACGTCCTTCTTCCACATACTTTTTGATCATCTGTGTCATTTTATCCACATCTTTTTTGTAGCGTTTGTTACTGATGATATTCTTCTTCTCCGAAGGGTCTTCTTTAAGGTTAAAGAGTTGCATGCTGGGTAGTTTGGCTAGATCAGCAGGTTTATTAGGGTATCCCCATCCTCCTGAACCACCGTGGAATACTAATTTTAGCTGAGGCGTACGTAGAGATAGATAACCTTTTTCCCGATTCATAGATAAGATCTTTTCGGGCAGAATTTCCTTTTTGCTTAGTATAGGCCATATACTATAACTGTCCACCGCTTCTTCATCTTTCAATTGGTAGTTCACCATTTGGGCAAAGGTGGCATAGAAGTCGGTGAGTGATACCAATGAACTGTTGGTTTCGTTCGTATATTTTCCTTGCCAGGAAACGATGAGTGGAATACGGTGCCCACCTTCATAAATGTCGTTTTTTATAACCTCTGTAGATGTAACTTGGGTGATGCCCTTTATTTTCCATTTCTTCTACACCTATGTATGGAGCGCATCCGTTATCTGAAGTGAAAATAATGATGGTATTCTCTAGTTGATTGTTTTTCTTCAATGTTTCTACGATTTGCTGTACCATGTCGTCTATCATAACTACGAAATCTCCATAATCTCCTATGATTGTCTGACCTTGATATTTTTTGCCGGCAATACGGGAGTATGCGGTGCTGTGATAGGAAGATATAGGAAGAACGGCTTTTTACTGTCACGCTGTTTATTAATGTAGTCTATACCATGACGTATAATATTGGGTAGGCAGTCTTGTGGCTCAAAATCGGCACCTGCGACTCCATTACGTATCAGTTTGATTCCCTTTTGCGGACCAATGGTGCGATTGGGAAGAGCTGTCACTTTATCGTTTTCTACATAAACGTGTGGAGCTGTTCCGAGTGAAGCAGGTATGCCGTAAAAATAATCGAATCCTCTGTCCGTAGGACCATTCTTGATAGGGAGTGAGAAATCCACATCCTGTTTGTTTTTGGCATTTTGAGGATATGCCCAATCCCAGCCAAGATGCCATTTTCCGATACAAGCAGTGTTGTAGCCGTTCTCAGAAAACATTTGGGCGATTGTACGGCGGTCGGGAGTAATCATGGCTGGAGAGAATCCATTCAATACTCCACTTTTCATAGTTGTTCTCCAAGGATACCTTCCAGTGATAATGGAATAGCGTGAAGGAGTAGAGAGCGCGGAAGATGAATGGGCATCCGTAAAGGAAATTCCGGAGTGTGTCAAATTATCAATGTTTGGGGTGTGGATTTTGGATTCGGATTGAATGCTGAAATATCTCCATAGCCTAAATCGTCTGCTAATATGAATATCACATTGGGCGATTGTGCCTTTACGGCAGTTGCTGTAAGGAGTACAGATGAGATTGTTATTAGTTTGTTCATCACCTTTGTTAAATCTTTTGTGAGTTTTATTTTCTTTTCAATCGGTCAACGTGAGCTCAATGAACTTTCAGAATGATACAATATGAAAAATCATTGAGCTCACGTTTGCTATTTATTCTTGTACTATTACATTGATAGGACAAGTGAATCCATTTTCAAATTTTGGGGTATGCCGTACCCGTAATTAGGCAGTGACTCGAATATGAAAGTGAATGTTCCCGCTTTATTCAATAAGGTACCTGCATCCGCATTGAAATCGACATACGATATGAAATACTTTTCATTTAGTTTTGAATCTTCAAAGAAATGAACGATCTCGTTACTTTTCTTGTTGGCTGTTCCAGCTCCAATTTTGGACTTGTCACCGGCTACCTTTACAACATCTGGTGTGTAGAATCCTCTGAACCAATTGTTTTTGTTATCATCATGTGCTTTGAAGTTATAACCTGTTGGTACTGTAGCCCCTTCTGATTTGTATGTTGCAAACCAAATGCGCATAGCAGTATTACCTCCAAGTGCCTCCCCTTTGGTCAGTATTTTCGTTTGCTGGTTACTTTTTCTGTACCAATTCGCCTCGTATTGCTTTTTACGGGATTGCTTTCTGTAGGTTCCCAATCTTCATTGAAAGTCGGTACATCAGGAGTATCGGTAGTAAGGTTGGGGTTGACTATAAATCCGGATACTGGATTTTCTGTAATTGTAAATTCAAAGGGTACCCATCCTGTTTCTCCTGTGACAGGATGTTTGGGAAAATACTGTATGATGTCATTACCGGCATCTGTATTTGTATACTTGATGTATATCTTATAGTTACCTGGTTTTCGATATAAGATTTGGGCGTTGAAGCACTGATA
>VOFC01003034.1_pt1 | contig 20024 bp, 25 predicted proteins | sample 5384161 | NCBI WGS metagenome assembly VOFC01 (sample SAMN12384722, study PRJNA508395) | human gut metagenome | isolation source: healthy gut B | host: Homo sapiens
GCCTATGCATATCATGACTTTCACGAACAGTTTATGCGGAATCGAATCACTTTGATTGGATGCCCGAAATTGGATACCGTGGATTATGCAGAGAAATTAACTGAAATTTTTGCAACTTGCTCCATCCGAAGCATCACTGTGGTACGAATGGAAGTGCCTTGTTGCGGTGGACTGGTGCAGGCGGTACAACGTGCATTAACGGCAAGCGGTGCAGAAATCCCTTGCGAAGTGGTGATTCTTTCCACCGATGGCAGACGAAAAGCATAAAATAAAAACAATTGGAAACCATAGATGAAAATGGAGGAATCGAAATGGAACAGAAGATGTTTTGTTATCAGTGCGAACAGACCGCAGGATGTACCGGATGTACGGGCAGCCGTGGCGTTTGCGGAAAAACAGCCCAGACAGCTCAGCTGCAAGATGAATTGACTGGGGCGTTGATTGGTCTGGCACGGGCAACCGTTGGCGATACGCTGGCAACCGAGGAAACTTGGAACGTCATGATTACAGGCTTGTTTGCAACGCTGACCAATGTCAGCTTTGACGATGTTGCCATTCGGAAACAGATTTCCGCTGTGCATCGGGCAAAAGATGCCTTAGTACCACAGTGTCAAAGCTGCGGAGCACCTTGCGGCAGAAATGATGATTATGGTTTGCAACAGCTCTGGGAAGAGCCGGACGAAGACATTCGTTCCCTGAAATCCCTGATTCTGTTCGGTTTGCGTGGTATGGCAGCGTATGCATATCATGCAATGGTACTGGGGTATCAGGATGCAGCGATTGACACTTTCTTTAGTGAGGCACTCTGTAAAGTTGGCGAAGCGTTCCCAATGGAAGAGCTGCTGCAAACGGCTCTGAAAGTCGGCGAAGTGAACCTGCAATGCATGGCACTGCTGGACAAAGCCAACACGGAAACCTTTGGAACACCGTCCCCGAAAACGGTTTCGATGAAGATTGAAAAAGGGCCGTTTATTGTGGTAACCGGGCATGACCTGCGAGATTTACAGCTGCTGTTAGAGCAGACCAAAGACAAGGGCATTTCCATCTATACGCATGGAGAAATGCTCCCGGCACATGCTTACCCGAAACTGAATGCGTATCCGCATTTAAAGGGCAACTTTGGAACAGCATGGCAGAATCAGCAAAAAAGAATTTGCAGATTTGCCAGCACCGATTCTCTTTACCACCAACTGTTTAATGCCACCAAAGGGCAGCTATGCCGACCGAGTGTTTACAACAGAAGCGGTTGCTTTTCCGGATGCGGTGCACATTGGGGGAAAAAAGATTTTACGCCCCTGATTGAAAAAGCATTGGAACTGGGCGGTTATTCTGAAGACCGGCAGATGACCGGCATCAATGGTGGAACGACTGTTACAACAGGCTTTGGACATGGAACAATTTTGTCCGTTGCAGAGCAGGTAGTTGCGGGCGTTCGTTCGGGAGCAATTCGGCACTTCTTCTTGGTCGGTGGTTGCGATGGAGCAAAGACCGGACGGAATTATTACACAGAATTTGTAAAGCAGACCCCGAAAGATTCCATTGTTTTGACATTGGCATGCGGAAAGTATCGGTTTAACGATTTGGATTTGGGAACAATTGGCGGTTTACCACGGTTGATGGATATGGGACAGTGTAACGATGCATATGGTGCCATTCAGGTTGCTGTCGCATTGTCGCAGGCGTTCGGCTGTTCCGTGAATGAATTGCCGCTGTCCTATGTGCTGTCTTGGTATGAGCAGAAAGCCGTCTGCATTCTGTTGACGCTGCTGCATCTGGGCATTCAGAACATTCGGCTTGGTCCATCGCTGCCGGCGTTTCTCTCTCCAAACGTGCTGCAATATCTGGTAGAACACTATGGCATTGCACCGATTACCACCCCGGAGGCAGATTTAAAGGCATTGCTGAGAGAAGCATAATACTATAAAATGATACAAAAACCAGTCAGAGCAGATGATAAAAATTGCTCCGACTGGTTTTCTTTTTTGGTGCGGATGACAGGACTTGAACCTGCACACCTTACGGCACAAGAACCTAAATCTTGCGTGTCTGCCAATTTCACCACATCCGCAGAACGAGGCGGTAAGCTGTTCTTACCGCATACGAAACAATGTTATTGTAGCATAAAACAGGACGTTTGTCAACTGTTTTCTGCATATTGTTCGATTTTTTTTCGGAAGTCCTCGTTCCAGTCCGTGTGACTGTCCGCAAACCGCACATGGTTCATGAAAAAGCCAGAAACATTTTCAAAGATGATGTTTTCCGGTTGGCTGTGGAAAATCAAGGGCTTTTCCGTATCTGAAACGGGCAGCAGCTGTGCAAGATTCCACTGAAAAACTTTCCCGTTTGCTCCGGCTGCAAATAGCGTGTTGCCAGCTGTTTGCAGGTCTAAAATTGGCGTATCATGGACACATTTGAGGATGATTTTGGCGTTGGTCACTTCTCTGACAGCAAAAAATCATGATTTGATAGGAATAAGTTGCAATGGCCGCATACAGTTCTCCTTGATAAGAAAGGAACAGCCCAGCAGTTACGCCGTTGTAGTTGTCCCAAAGCATCGTGACGGGAAACAGAAATGGGGGTATCTGCTTCTGGGCGATAGAGGTATTGTTGATTTTGGTCGGTTTGCAGGGCAAAAAATTATTTTGGTATTGCTGATAAGGGCTGCCGCAGAACAATGCACAGCGGGTATGTCCATCTTTTAAAAAGCAACGTCTACATCTCTTAAAATGACATTTTCTGTGACCAGTTCATCCATACTGCAACAGCGGTTCAGCTGTAATTCCTGTTGGTCGTTCTCTGTCAGCTGATAGACAACCGTTGTGTGGTTCGCCGTCCAGACTAAGAGAAACAGCAGCCAAGTACCATCTGCTTTTTTCGCATGCAGAGTTTTCTTGTGCGTGCAAAGGAACATTCCGGAATTTGATGCAAATCCAACAGAGAAAGCGTTTCCGCCTGCTGGTGATTCAGGTCAATTCGATAGTGCCCAATCATGCCATTTCGGGTAACGCCAACTACTGTACCATCGGGGAAAAATCCAACAGCAATCACCAGATAGGGCATAGAAATGGTACAGATGCAAGTTTCTGTTTTGGCGTTCCAAATGCGGATGGTGTGGTCATGGGAGCAGGATGCCAGAACCGGAACACCATCTATCGAGAATTGCTTGACTTGATGCACCCAGTTGTTATGAGCTGGAATCGCACGCACACAGTGCCAGCTGCCTGTAAACCAGCTTTCCCGTGACAATTGATGCAGCGTGCCATCATAGGAGCTGGTATAAAGAGTGTTTTCATTGACGGGAAAGAGGGAATGAATTCCGGCATCGTAGCCGAGGAAACTGACAGCAAATCGTTTCTGTGCGAGTATTGATAATCTGAAGCGAACGGTCTAACGAACTGAGCATGATGGAATCAGAGTCCAGATAGCAAGCGGTTTCAATCTCAAAATTTTGTTTGCCATAATAGGGCTTGCAGATGATATCTTTTTCAAAGATGGAGAGCAGCACTTCGCTGATGCAGGGTTCTTGATTTCCGTAAACCTTGTTGCAGATGCAGAATTTGGATGCATCCGGCGATAGAATCAAATCATTAAAGCCATTGAATGTGTCGGTATGTTCTTTTCGCTGAATCTCAAGGTTGCCGTTTGGCGTTGCAAGCAGGACAACAGAACGAGATTTTCCCCGTAAGTTGATGAGAAAACAGGGTTGATGCAAATAAGAGAGCACCTTGAAGTCATAGATAAAAAGCGTTATCTGGCTCTGGGGCTTGCGTGGAAACGGTCAAGAATGGCTGAATCTGTTCGGAGCAGAAGGATTCTGCATGCATGGGAATCTGATACAATGTTTTCCCCGCAAGAGAAAAATCAGCACGTCTTCTACAGCAGCAAGACGATATTTACGGAAATTACGGCAGTGTTCCGGATAGGGGGACAAATTTCCGGTTTTCCGGATGGAGAAGCGGAATTCGCCAGATGCCTTTCCCCTTGATGGCAGCAAAACAGCAGTCCTGTGCAGCGTCATATAACAAATGCTGAATGGTATTGTTCAGAGAAATGGTGCGTTCTGGTTGCTGTTGAATCGAGAGCAGCTTGTCTTGAAATGAAACGCTCCAAAAAGAGAGATTCCCCGTTTTTTATCGCCTATCAATAAGAGTCGATGCTGTGGAACAGATACCGAAGTAGAAACATATGTACCATTATAAGCGGAGAGAAACCGAAATTGTCGGGTTCGGTTGTTGTAACACCAAATCCCACTACCGGAAATAGAGAGCACGTTGTTTTGAATCGTGCAGAACGTATGAACAGCAGCAGAATGTCCGAGTGGCTGGAATGTATACGCATTGAGAAAGCTGCCGGAAAAGTCTGCCGTGTGCAGGGTGTTGCACTGGAAATCATATAGACGTGTACCATTTAAATTGACGGTTTCCAGATGCAGACCATTGAAATGGAACGTGCTGAGGTTCTGGTGACGGGTTTGCTTGACAGCGAAGATAAGCTGTTCAATGGATTTTTGCACGGCGGAATTGGCGGGCAATTCGGATAGAATTTGCAGAGCCTGTTCCAGCAGAGAACCTTGTGAGTCGTTCATGCGAGGCTGTCCGGGCAGGTAAAGGCGTTCCAGCGTGCTTTCCCCTAAAAATTGCAGGATTTCTTCTGGAATTAATTCTGAGAAGAACCGACAGAGCAGCTGTCCGGCAGACTGTGAAGATGCAGAATATTGTTGCATCCAGATTGCAGTTTGAATGATTTCCAATAGAAAATTGGCATAGAAATAATCTCGGAAATTCTGGTGGTAGAATCGGAAATCTTGGTCAGCATGCTGCGGTTCAATGAGAAAGCCCATTTTGTGTTCAATTTCCCAGAATGTAGCAGCGAATGTGTCCGGCATGGGATGTGGGGAGTAGGTCTTATAAAAGCAATAGCATCTTGAATGGCATTTCGTATAGAAAATTCATCCATACGAAAGCTGCCGTTTCTGGTCATACAGTAGGCGATATAATAGAGCATCTGCATGGCGAAATTCGTCTGTTCCCGTTCTTCTGATGTTCCGTTCAGTGTGGGAGTGCGTTTCACCTGTTCGATGAAGTTGCAAATCAGTTCCCCTGTTGTTTCCGGCAGTCGATGGGGCAGCGGTGCAGTCGGGATGACATCTTTTTCAGCGTGTAGGCATACATCGCAAGAGCCATGGGACTTCGTAAAATATCCATGCAGTTGCTGTGTGTCAGAGTCTGCCATTCCTGCTCTGCCCGTTCTGTTCCGAATAACTGCTTGAAAAAGTCTTGGATTTGAGCATCTTGCAGGGATTCACACGCTTGCAGAGAAACGGCAGTTCTCCGCCCGTTGAAAAGCAGTCGGCAAGATTGTTTCGGCTGGTAATCAGAAAGCGAATGGCTGGATAGTTCCGTTTCATTTCCTTGATTTCTAAGAGAAGCTGATTTTTTGCAGTTTCGCTGGAGATTTCGTTGTAGCCATCCAATAAGAAGAAAAAATACACATCAGATTCTGTTTGCAGCAGGGAGAGAAACTGTTCGTAAGAGCGTTGTTTTTCTTCTGAGAGAATCTGATAAAAATGATGGAGAATCGGCGATTCCTGTTTTCCGATGGCATTGTAGTTCAGCAGGTTTAAAAGGAATATAAATTGGAATCAGTGAACGATTTTTTTTGTAAGAGAAATTCGCCCAAATCCAGCAGCAAAAAGGTTTTTCCTGCTCCGCCAGTTCCCGTCAGCATAATATTTGGATAGGGGGATTGGAGAAGAGTGCCCGTAAGGATTCCCGGTTATGCTGTTCGTTTTCTACCAAAATCGAATCAATGTGATAATTCTGAACGCCCAGTGCGGTGGAGAGAAGATTTCCGATACCAGGCATATCAATTTTATGGGAAACGCTTTGAAATGCCAGCATTCTGCCTTGTTCTTCTGCGGCGTGGTGGAGCATCTGCATGGCAGCATTCCGAATGGCTGGAATTGTTTCACAAATATCGGTTTTGGGTGTCAGCCAACAAAATACATCCGAAATGGTTTCCTGAAAAATCGAAATGAGAACGATAACAGCAATGATTCGGGAGATTTTATTCTGTTTATATAATTCTTTGATATCATCAAGTAGTTCAGAACCATAGACCATTTTGGCATTGAGCATCTTAAAAATAGAAATTTGTACCGCACGCCAGTCTGAAATTTTGCCTCTGCCATCATGGTATCAATATTATAAGCAAGCTGGTGGAGAGTTTCATTTTGGAATAATTGCTTTCGTTCTTTTATTTCAAATATTTCTTTTAATAATTTTGTACCATGATAGTTGGCATAGGTGCGTTTTTGCTGGCGATTTCTTCGACGGTTGCCTTGCATAAATGCTTTCAGACTGGATGCGGATTTGCAAATCAATTTCTTTTTGCATGACAGATTCGTCGATGATATTGTAGAATAGTTTTTTAAAAATAGTGCATCAGAGCAGTTCTCTGCATCCGATTGCAGGAGTAGCGGTTTTGAGTGTATAGAGTGTCAGTTCCTGTTCCAATTTTGAATCCTCCCTTTCGGAATCATATAAAAATCGTTTCCTTTATTTTACAACAAAATTGCTAGAGATTAAAGCAAAGAAATCTGAATTTCCATGACAAAAATATATTGGAACTGTAAAAATCAGCTAAAATGGATTTTTATCCATTTTCTATTTTTTCAGCAAATTTCCGAATCCATCCATGTAAAAAACAGAAATGAAAACCAAGCAGAGGAAATGTTGCACAAAGTACAGGAACAATTTTTGTGAAATAGGTAGATTTTTTTTTGGCTGAAATCAAAATTCTATTGACATGCATCTTATTTTATAGTAAAATAAATCAAAAAGTGTGCACGTAAATTGTGCAAAGTGCAATAAAAATATGCGTAATCGAAATCATTCGTTTTTTAAATCATGAAGGAGGATGTTTGAACCATGAAGATCCAGAAAAAGTATTTGCTGCCAGCTTGGCAGCTGCAATGGCATTGAATGCTGTTTGCGTCAGCTCGTTTTTCGGTGGCGTTTCCGCTGCCGGAGAAACTAAATATGAATTTGAAAGTGGCAAGATTACCGGAACTTCTATGAAAGAAGAAGACGTGGAAGGTGCAAGCGGCGGTAAAGTCGTTCACATGAAAGATGCCGGCGAATCCATTAAGTTGACAGTCAATGTTGAAAAAGCTGGCATGTATGACCTGAACATTTGCTATGCAACCGATGGCAGTGCAAAGACCCAGAAGCTGAATGTCAATGGCAGTCCGGTGGGCGATATTGCGTTGTCGAATCATGTTGATCTCAGCGAATCAAATGTTGCTAGAATCAAATTGAATGCTGGCGAAAATGAACTGGAATTTGTCAGCTACTGGGGCTGGACACAGTTCGACTACCTGACTTTGACCGAACCGAATTATCCGGAACTCTCTGCAACGAGTGACCTGGCAGACAAGAATGCAACGCCGGAAACACAGTCTTTGATGAACTATCTGGCAAGTGTTTATGGCGAACACATCATTTCTGGTCAGCAGGAAATTTATAATGGTGGCCCGCATGACTTTGAATATGAATTTAATTACATTAAAGATACTACTGGAAAGTCGCCGGCAATCCGTGGCTTTGACTTTTTGAATGCAGCAAATCCGCTGTATGGAAACGAAGATGGTACAACAAACCGTATGATCAGCTGGGCAAGGATAACAATGGTATTGTAACAGCATCCTGGCACATTACCGTTCGAAGAAATTCTCTGATTATAATGTTGGAGATAAGGTAGACTGGGCGAACGCAACTTATAAGCCGGATGAAACAGACTTTGATACCGCTAAAGTTCTGGAAGAAGGTTCTAAGGAAAACGAATATTATAAGCTTTGTTTGAAACTGTTGACAGAACAGCTTCAGAAGCTGCAGGATGCAAATGTTCCAGTTATCTTCCGTCCGCTGCATGAAGCAGAAGGCGGTGGCGGTGAAGATAAGTCCTGGTTCTGGTGGGGCAAGTCTGGTTCTGCTGTCTATAAAGATCTGTGGAAGCTGACTTATAAGACCTTGACCAAAAGACTATGGTCTGCACAATATCATTTGGGAATGGAACAGCTATACTTTCGAAACTTCTACCAACTGGTATCCGGGTGATGAATATGTAGATTTGGTTGCTTACGATAAGTACAACTGCACCGACTGGTCAACTGGTAGTGCTGTTCTGGTACACAATGACAGTGCAATCGGCGGTACATTCTACAGCTTGGTGGAACAGTATGGCGGTAAGAAGATGGTTGCCATGGCAGAAAACGACAGCATTCCGACACTGGAAAATCTCCAGATGGAAAAGGTTGGCTGGCTGTATTTCTGCCCGTGGTATGATGGCGGTTCAAATGATACGAACTTCCTGAGCAATGAAATGTTCAACAAGAAGGAAGACCTCAAGGAAATCTACACCAGTGATTATTGTATCACATTGGACGAACTGCCGGAAAATCTGTACAGCAACAGCGGTGCAATCATTACTACTACATCCGGCACTGGTCAGACAACCACATCTACAACCACTACAACCACCACAACCATGACCACCACAAAGATTGATGGTGCAACCATGGCGGACATTGAAAACAATGACGGCGTTGTAAATATCATCTTTGACCGTTCGATGGGCAAGGAAATTCATTTGATTGTAAATCTGGATGATAGCCTCGGCTATGCAAATGGCTGTGTGGGCGTTTCTGTAAAAGGTTGATGGTGTTAATTATTGGGTTTCTTACAAGTGGGAAGCAGATAAGTCGGGTGATATTGCTGTTGATTTGAGCAAGGACATCTACAACATTACCTACAACAACGGCAGCGACGAGGTTGAAGATGAAGCTTTGATTGCAAAGATTGCAGAAGCTGCACAGAAGGAAAAGCAGGCACAGTTCAGGTATGGTGGGCAAACGATGCTGCTGGCAAAAAAGGCAGACACTGCAAAGGCAAAGCTCGTAGCAGCTTATCTGAAGGATGAAAGCGGTGAAACCACCACTACAGAAACCGCAGTAACAACGACAGATGCAGGCACAACTACTACACCGGAAGAAACAACGACAGAAGCGACTGAATCTACTACCACTGCTTCTGCAGAAGGAACGACGACTGCACCGAGTGAAACTACCACAACCGTTACAAACCGCTGCTACAACAGGTGGCGAAAGCGAAGCAATGTATGGTGATGTTAACATGGATGGTAAGGTAGACTTGACAGATGCGATTATATTGAACAAGTATCAGGCTGGTCTGGTGACATTCACTGATGCACAGAAAGCAAATGCAAACTGTGATATTACAGATGGCACAGAAAAACATTACTGAAGGTGATACCGTTGCTTTGATGCGATTTGTCCTCATGATGGAAGGTTATGAAAACCTGCCGTACAATGATGCAAAGTAAATAGCAATCATTTTTAAAAGTGAGCAGATTTTCACCGCACAGGAAAAGAAATTTCTCTGTGCGGTGATTTGTTTTTGTTGGACGGTTGACAAGTCGGGACATTCGCTTGAAATTGTATAAAAAAGAAAAAATTCCTTTAAATGGGTTGACAAAATAAGGAATATATGCTATAATATTACCAGTTCATTCATAAGAATGGATGTAAGCAACCAAATCAAGACAGGGAATTTATGGGAGGATGTTCATGATGAAAAAAGGCAATCAGTTTGGGATTAGCGTTTTGTTGTTTGTGTAGCATCGGATTTACTGGATGCGGTGCAGGCGGAGGCTCAAAGGGTGGGTACAAAGATGCATTGGAAGCAGCAGAAGCGGTTTTGATGGCACAATATACCAGAGATGCTGCGACGATAATGAAGTTGTTACCACCCGAAGGAAGAGCGTATTGGGAAGATGATAAAATCTGACAGAAAATCAGCTGGAAGATTATATTCAAGATGTATTGAATAAGAATGAACGCGAACATGATGATGTTTCTATAGAGGTAAGCAATAATATTTCTTCAGAAAACGATATTGAAGTGGTAAAAGATGTAAATGATTGCTTAAAAGATATGAAATAACAGCGGACGAAACGATATATTTTAATAATTTTGATGTAATTCTGGATGGCGAAAAAAGAGGTACATACCACAAATGATGCATATGTTTATAAGTATAACGGAAGATGGTATGGAATTTATTTGGAATACTATTTTTATGATGATTAAATATTAATAGCAATCGAATCTGCATAATCTGGAAACCAACAGAAGTTCACCGCACAGGAGAGAAATTTTTCTGTGCGGTGATTTGTTTTTGATGAACGGTTGACAAGCCGGAAAAGTTGTGCTATAATTAAATTTACGACAGTTCGTTTGCACCATCCTGTCGTTAAACAAAACCAGGGCTGCCAAAATTTTTTCGTTGTTACAACAGGCGGTTGCCTGTTTTCTATCAAACGATCGGCGGTCTTTCTTTTTTGCAGAAAAGCACCGCCTTTTTTATGGCTTATTTTTGAGAGAGGGATGCAATTCATATGTATCAGAAAGCAGCATTTGACAGTGCTCATTTTTTAAGTGGTTACAAGGGAAAGTGTGCGAACCTGCACGGACACCGCTGGACGATTGAAGTAATCGTAGAGCAGGAAGACTTGCAGACAGAGGGGGTCTGTCGGGGAATGTTGATTGATTTTGGGGACTTGAAAAAAGCCCTGCGGGCATTGGCAGATTTCTATGACCACGCTTTGATTTATGAGGAAGGCTCGCTGCGTCAGACAACCGTACAGGCATTACAGGAAGAATCGTTTCGCCTGATTCCAGTTCCGTTCCGGCCAACCGCAGAATGCTTTGCAAAACACTTTTTCCATCAGTTACAGCAGCAGAATTTGCCTGTAAAACGGGTCATTGTCTACGAAACACCGGATAATTGTGCGGCGTATGAGGCGGAAACCAAGTGAGTGTTACCTATCGGGTTGCAGAACAGTTTGTCAGCATCAACGGCGAGGAACACGGGCTGGAGGAGGTGGCGGTTTTGTACGGCTCTGCGGTTGTAATTTGCAGTGCAGTTATTGTGATACGCAGTGGGCAAATCAGCCAGATGTTTCTTACCAGCTGCAAACTATCGAAGAAATTGTACAGGCAATCTTAGAAACGGGCGTTCGGAATGTCACCTTAACTGGTGGAGAACCGCTGCTCACACCAAATGTTGCAGGGCTGATTGCTGCAATTACCGCACAGCCGACCTTGTCGCTGGAGATTGAAACAAACGGCAGCGTTCCCCTGCAATCGTTTGCAGCAATCAACCTCGTCCGATTTTTACGATGGACTATAAGTTGCCGTCCAGTGGGATGGAACATAAGATGTGTCTGGAAAATATGCAGCTGCTGCAACCGCAGGATACTGTAAAACTGGTTTCTGGTTCGCTGGAAGATTTGGAACGGGGAGCAGCATTGATTCAACAGTATGACTTGACGCATCGCTGTCATGTCTATTTTAGTCCGGTGTTTGGCTCGATTGAACCACAGGAAATGGTACAGTTTTGATACAGAAGAAATTGAACGGTGTGCGGCTGCAATTACAGCTGCATAAATATATTTGGGATCCACCGGAACGTGGCGTTTAAAAAGCAGAAAAGGAAGCGGCAGAAATGGCAATTGATACAGAAGCCATTGCATACCATGTAAAGGGTATTTTAAAGGCATTGGGCGAAGATCCGGAACAGGAAGGACTGAAAGAAACACCGGAACGGGTTGCAAGAATGTATGCGGAAGTATTCGCCGGAATTGCATATAGTAATCATGAAATTGCAGAGATGTTCGGAAAGACGTTTTCCAAACCGGAAACCGATGCCGGACAGACTGTAGTAACGATGAAAGACATCAGCGTATTCAGCTACTGCGAACACCATATGGCATTGATGTATGATATGCACGTGAATGTGTCCTATGTTCCGCACGGAAAAGTGTTGGGATTGAGCAAGGTTGCAAGAATCTGCGATCTGGCAGCAAAGCGGCTGCAATTGCAGGAACGGCTCGGACAGGATATTGCAGAAATCATTATGGAAGCAGCAGGGACACCGGATGTAGGCGTTGTGATTACGGGTTCGCATAGCTGCATGACGGCAAGAGGCATTCGGAATGTTCCGGCAGTGACTACCACAACGACTTTTGCGGAGCCTATGAAACAGATGTTACCTTGCAGCAGAGAGTGATGAACTGAGTACAGAAAGGATGGAATGATTATGAAAGCAATGGTATTATTCAGCGGCGGCGTAGACAGCACTACCGCATTGGCATTGGCAGTTGAAAAGTACGGAGCATCGGAAGTGTTGGCACTTTCGATTTATTATGGACAGAAGCATAAAAAGAACTGGAAGCTGCACAGAAAGTCGTCAATTATTATGGTGTTGCCTGGAAACAGCTGGACTTGATTACTATTTTTGCAGATTCCAATTGCAGCTTGCTGGAAAATTCTACAGAAGAAATTCCGCAGGAAAGCTATGCAGAACAGCTGGAAAAAAACCAATGGTGCACCGGTTTCCACGTATGTGCCGTTCCGGAACGGTCTGTTTCTGGCATCTGCTGCCAGTATGGCACTGTCAAACGGTTGTGAAGTGATTTATTACGGGCCGCATGCAGATGATGCTGCTGGAAATGCATATCCGATTGCAGCACCGTCTTTAATGATGCGATGAAAACAGCAATTTATGAGGGTAGCGGTCATGAATTGCGAGTAGAAGCCCCGTTTGTCACATGGACGAAAAAAGACATTGTAAAAAGGCTTGGAACTGCGTTCCATATGAATTGACGTGGAGTTGCTACGAGGGTGGCGAGAAGCCGTGTGGTGTTTGCAGGAACGATGTCGAGATCGACAGGCTGCATTCTTAGCGAATGGTGTAGAAGACCCACTTCTGAAATAAATAAAACAATTGACAAAAGGAGATTCTCACATGACAGGTAGAACCAAAGAAGAAACGAATGGCGTGACCCTGCTGGGCAACCAGCACACCCAATACCCGAACGACTATGACCCAAAGGTTCTGGAAACATTCGTCAATAAGCATCCAGACCACGATTATTTTGTCAAGTTTAACTGTCCAGAATTTACAAGCCTTTGCCCGATTACCGGACAGCCGGACTTTGCGACCCCTCTATATTTCCTATGTGCCGGATGAAATCATGGTGGAAAGCAAGTCACTGAAACTGTATCTGTTCAGTTTCCGGAATCATGGCGATTTTCATGAGGACTGCGTGAATATTATCATGAATGACCTGATTGAGCTGATGCACCCGAGAGATACATTGAAGTATGGGGGAAAGTTCCTGCCGAGAGGCGGTATTTCGATTGACCCATATTGCAACTATGGCATGCCAGGCACAAAGTGGGGAGCAGGTAGCATGGGAACGCCTGACACATCACGATTTATATCCGGAAACGGTTCGGAATCGCTGAGTGAATGCAGCAAATGACTGTACAAACTGAAAAACAGCTGCTTTTTTTCTTGGACAAAATCGGCAAGCTTTGTTTTTTTTTAAGAAGAAACATGGAAAAACACCGATTTCTTTTTTTCTGATGAAACAGATTTTCAAAAAAAAAGAAAGAAAAAGCGAAAAAACTTATTTTTCTTAGAAAAAACACCTGTTTTGCTATTGACAAATCAAGCCGGATTCGCTATAATAAGAACAGTTCATTTGAACAGCCAAAAAATAGAAGATAGAGCAATGACGCTCGTAAAGGATTTTTCAGAAGTGAAAAGTCTTTACGGGCGTTTTCTGTTTTTTTTCGGCTGTTACGGTTCAAAAAACGACAAGGAGCAAAGGCTTATGGATAACTATAGAGAACAAGCACCATTTCCGGCACAGGGACTCTATGACCCACGGTTTGAACATGAAAACTGTGGAATTGGTGCGGTTGTAAATATGAAGGGCGAAACAGACCGCAGCGTTGTAGATAACGCCCTGAAAATCGTGGAAACCCTCGAAACACAGAGCCGGAAAGGATGCAGAAGGAAAGACTGGTGACGGCGTCGGCATTCTGCTGCAAATCTCCCACACTTATTTTTCCAAGGTTGCAAAAGGAATTGAATATTCCAATCGGCGACAAGCGGGAATATGGCATTGGTATGTTCTTCTTTCCACAGACCAAGGCAAAGTACGAAAAAGGCAATGAAAACCTTTGAACAGGTTCTGAAAGAAGAAAACCTCGAATTCCTCGGCTGGAGAGAAGTTCCGGTAAATCCGTCTGTTCTGGGTTCTAAGGCACTGGAAAGTATGCCGCACATCATGCAGGCATTCATCAAGAAGCCGAAGGATTGCGAAAAGGGCATTGCATTTGACCGGAAGCTTTACATTGCCAGAATGGTATTTGAAAAGCGGGAAACAGAAACTTATGTCGTTTCCTGCTCCAGCAGAACGATTGTCTATAAAGGTATGTTCTTAGTCAAGCAGCTGCGGTTGTTCTACGAGGATTTGAACAGTCCGGATTATCATTCTGCAATTGGTATCGTGCACTCTCGATTCAGTACCAACACCAATCCAAGCTGGCAGCGTTCGCATCCGAACCGGATGATGGTACACAACGGCGAAATCAATACCATCACCGGAAATGTGGATAAGATGTTGAGTCGGGAAAACATCCTGAAAAGCGATGTTCTCGGTGACCGGATGAAAGATATTGTCCCGATGCTGGATGTCAGAGGTTCGGACTCTGCACGGCTGGATAATACGCTGGAATTTATGATGATGTCCGGCATGGATTTGCCGCTGGCAGTCATGGCAACCATTCCAGAACCATGGCAGCACATTCCGACAATGAGCCGGGAAAGAAAGCATTCTATCAGTATTATGCAACGATGATGGAACCGTGGGACGGCCCTGCATCCATTATTTTCACAGATGGCGACATCATGGGGGCAGTGCTGGACAGAAACGGTCTGCGTCCATCTCGGTATTATCTGACTGACGACGGCAAGGGTAACCGGTATCTGGTTCTCTCCTCGGAAGTTGGTGCATTGGAAATTCCGTCTGATGTCATCGTCAAAAAGAACGGTTGCACCCAGGCAAAATGCTGTTGGTAGATACCGTAAAGGGTGAATTGATTGAGGACGAAACCCTGAAAATGATTACGCAAAGCGGCGGCCATACGGCGAATGGTTAGACCATAACCTGTATCCGCTGGCAGACCTGAAAATTCCGAACAAGCGTCCGTTCCGGTATCACGGTATGGAACTAAAGCGGTTGCAGCGTGCATTTGGCTATACCTATGAAACCATGTACAGCATGATGATTCCAATGGCTCTGAACGGTGGCGAACCGACCGCAGCCATGGGTGTTGATGTGCCGATTCCGCCGCTTTCCAAGCAGAATCCGCCGCTGTTCGACTATTTCAAGCAGCTGTTCGCACAGGTTACCAATCCGCCGATTGACTCTATTCGGGAATCCGTCATCACAGATACGACCGTTTATTTAGGGTGCAGCTGGCAACCTCCTGAAAGAAGAAGAGGCAAACTGCCGAGTGCTGAAAGTAGAAAATCCGATTTTGACCAGTCTGGATTTGATGAAAATTCGGGATTCTCATATTGAAGGCTTGCAGACAGCTGACATTTCCATGCTGTATACCAAGGATACTTCACTAGCAGATGCCATTTCCAATCTGTATGCACAGGCAGATGCTGCACACGATGCCGGAGCAGCGATTTTGATTCTGACAGACCGTGGTGTTGACCAGGAACACATTGCAATTCCGTCCTTGCTGGCAGTTGCAGCACTGGAAACTTATCTGGTACGCACCAGAAAAGAATACAGCTGTTTCTCTGATTGTAGAAACTGCAGAACCGACCGAAGTCCATCACTTTGCAACTTTGCTCGGGTTTGGTGCAAGTGCAGTCAATCCGTATCTGGCACTGGATACTCTGTATGAAATGACCAACACTGGCGAATTAGACAAGGATTATTCGCAGGCAAGCAAGGCATACATTCAGGCAGTTGTCAGCGGTATCGTAAAGATTGCCTCGAAGATGGGTATTTCCACCATCCAGTCTTATCAAGGCTCTAAGATTTTTTGAAGCCCTTGGCATTGCAAAAGTCTGTTTGCGAACAGTTCTTCCCCGATACCGTCAGCCGAGTTGGCGGTATCGACTTGCAGGACATCAGCAACCGTTCATTGGCTCTGCATGATGCAGCTTTTTGACCCGAACGGTTTGATGACCGAAGAAGAAGTTCGCAGCATTGGTACACACAAAGCAAGAAGCAATCAGGAAGAACATCTCTACAATCCGGAAACGATTCACCTGTTGCAGCAGGCAACATGGAGAGATGATTACAACCTGTTTAAACAATATACAGCCTGTCTAAATGAAAGCACAAGCATGTAACATTGCGGAGCACACTGGACTTCCGGTTTGCAGAAGACGGCGGCATTCCGCTGGAAGAAGTCGAGAGCGTCGAAAGCATTATGCGGCGGTTCAAGACGGGTGCAATGTCCTATGGTTCGATTTCGCAGGAAGCACACGAATGCATGGCAATGGCAATGAACCGCATCGGCGGCAAGTCCAACAGCGGGGAAGGCGGCGAAGATTTGGAACGAATCGTCACTTCTGGTAGTGCCGTTGATAAATGTTCTGCCATCAAGCAGGTTGCCCTCTGGACGGTTCGGTGTCACTTCTAAATACTTGACTTCCGCAAAGGAAATTCAAATTAAGATGGCACAGGGTGCAAAAGCCAGGCGAAGGCGGACACCTGCCAGCAAAGAAAGTTTATCCGTGGATTGCAAAGACCAGACATTCTACACCGGGTGTGGCACTGATTTCTCCGCCACCGCACCACGATATTTATTCCATTGAAGACTTGGCACAGCTGATTTACGACCTGAAGAATGCCAACAAGCGTGCAAGAATTTCCGTAAAGCTGGTTTCAGAAGCTGGCGTTGGAACGATTGCAGCCGGCGTTGCAAAGGCTGGTGCAGGCGTTATTCTGATTTCCGGTTATGACGGCGGTACGGGTGCAGCACCGAGCAGCTCCATCCACAATGCCGGATTGCCGTGGGAACTGGGCTTGGCAGAAACCCACCAAACCTTGATTATGAACGGTCTGCGTTCTAAGGTTGTCATTGAAACCGATGGTAAGATGATGACAGGACGAGATGTCATCATTGCAGCAATGCTGGGTGCAGAAGAATACGGTTTTGCAACTGCTCCGCTGGTAACAATGGGTTGCGTCATGATGCGTGTCTGCGAGAGGGCAAGGAAATCCTGGCGAACTTTGGAGTATCTGCCCAAGTTCAAGAAGATTATTCCGCGGGATTACCAGCGGATGCTGATGACCATCGTCCAGATGGAGAGAAGGGCTTAAGTAGCGAGCAGGCACAGATTGAAGCATTTTACGCAAACCAGCAGAAATAAGGAGGGGAGCATCATGGGAAAACCGACAGGATTTATGGAGTATGACCGGGTAAATCCGAAAGCCCAGTATCCGAAGGAACGTATCAAGCATTTTAATGAATTCCATACCCCTCTTTCCAAGAGGAGCAGGAAAAACAGGGGGCGCGTTGCATGTCATGCGGGCGTCCCCTTCTGCCAGGCAGGTATGATGATTGGTGGCATGGCTTCCGGCTGTCCGCTGCACAACCTGATCCCGGAGTGGAACGATTTTACTGTATATGGGCAACTGGGAGCAGGCCTACAAGCGTCTGAAGCGCACCAGCAGCTTCCCGGAGTTCACGGGACGGGTGTGTCCGGCTCTCTGCGAGAAGGCATGTACCTGCAACCTGAACGGCGATCCGGTATCCACCAAGAGTAACGAATTAGCCATCGTGAAAATGCCTACAAAGAGGGCTACACGCCGTACCAGCGCCGCCCACGAACCGTACCGGCAAGAAGATCGCGATTATCGGAAGCGGTCCTTCCGGACTGGCAGCAGCGGATCAGCTGAATCACAGAGGCCATTCTGTGACGGTGTTCGAAGCGCTTTGACCGGGTAGGCGGACTTCTCCGCTATGGCATTCCGAATATGAAGCTGAGAAGCACATCATTGATCGGAAAATCGACATGATGAAGGCTGAGGGCGTGGAATTTGTACGTCCAATACGGATGTGGGTATGATAAGAAGGCGGCAGAGATTCTGAAGGATTACGATCGTGTGATTCTGACCTGCGGCGCCCAATCCCCCGGGACATCAGGTGCCGGGCCGAGAGCTGAAGGGAATTTATTTCGCGGTAGATTTCCTCCGGGCCACCAAGAGTCTGCTGGATTCCAATTTCGCTGACAAGAAATTCATTTCCACCAAGGGAAGAACGTGATGGTCATCGGCGGAGGCGACACCGGAAATGACTGTGTGGGAACCTCTATCAGACTTGGCGCAAAAATCCGTCATCCAGTTCTGGAAATGATGCCGAAGGCGCCGGATACGGACCCCGAACAACCCCTGGCCCGAATGGCCGAATCTGCAAGACCGATTACGGCCAGGAAGGAAGCCATTGCCATGTTCTCCGACCCGCGTATCTATACCACCACAGTCAAAGGAGTTCATATCGGTGACAAGGCGGGCAATCTGAAGAAAGCCGTCTGCTGCAAGCTGGAAAGTAAGAAGGACGAGAAGACCGGCCGTATGATGATGGTACCCATCGAGGGCAGTGAGTTCACCCTGGATGTGGACGTGGTGCTGATCGCCGCAGGCTTCCTGGGAAGCCAGGACTATGTAACCAAAGGCCTTTGGCGTGGAGGTCAATGCCAGAACCAATGTCAACACCGCTCCGGGCCAGTACAAGACCAACGTGGACCGAGTCTTCACCGCAGGAGACATGCACCGGGGTCAGTCCCTGGTAGTTTGGGCCATCCGCTTGAGGCCGAGAGGCCGCCTGCGCGGTGGATCTGGATCTGATGGGATATACGAGCCTGCAGGTGCAGTAAAAAGAATAATAGACAGAAAAACCAGGAGGCAGACAGCTTCCGGTTTTTATTTGTCTTGATTTTTTGGGAGCCATGTATCAGAATACATGGAATCCAAGCTAATGAGATCGTCTTCCAACAGGTAATTCAGCCTTGCCGATGATATGGAGCCTTTCCGGTGACGGAGGGGGATGATGGCGGAAAAATCGCCCACAGTGGTGTCCTTTGTCACAGAAGCCCGGAAAGTAGCTCCGAGAAAGCTCTCGTTAATAAAGTTCTTGGAAACCGATTCCGCCTTCCGCGTAGATGGCGGAAAGCTCGCGCTGGTGCCGGTTCCACAGGGAAACGATCACTTCGCCTTCCTCCGGAGATGACCAGGTTTTTTGTAATGATCATCAGAGGTTCCTGCTTCTCATAAATTCCACGTTTACAATACAGCGGATATTTTTCTGTGGGATGAATCGCAGTATGGTGCCGGTTGATCTCGGCGAGGAAGACGTTTCGCATAGGTGATCATGTCAGGGACATGGGCATTCTCCTAGGTCTGTCCAATGGCATTCAGATTGACTAGGGGCAAAGGTGCCGCCGAATGCAATGTCCGAGAATCATAAACCGTCAGTGTGACGGAGCAGCCTTTACGACCACAGGAAGGATGGTACGTTATAAAGGGTGTCTGGATTTCACATGGACACCTGACCAGCTACGGCCGGGAGTATCGTCTTTACTTCCGTATCGACCCCGGCACTTTTGACCAGTCCGGCTTTTACAGCAGTGGTGGCACAGCCCATGGAAGCGTGGCCGCATGTTGATCCAGCGGTAGTGGAGTCCATGAAATGACGCCGCATGTCAGCGGCAGGATGGCAGGGAGTGGTGATAAGGGCTCCAACCATATCCTTTGACCGCGGGGCTCGCAGAGCAGGGCGGTCCGCAGATGATCATAATGCTTTTCAGATACTCTTTCTTCTCCATCATGGTGGAGCCTTCCAGGATTGGGAAGCCTTTCACCACAATACGTGTCGGTTCTCCGACCGTATGGGTTTCATAGGTGATAATTGGCGCATTATTTTTTTACCTCATTTACTGAAAAGATTGCGTAAGTGAAGATAAACAGTATTTTTGGAAATGCCAAGAAAGCCGGCCACTTTGATGACCGCGCCTTGATCTGAAAAACCCTAGCAATACGTAACTGAACGAAGCAATACT
>VOFC01000078.1_pt1 | contig 20001 bp, 29 predicted proteins | sample 5384161 | NCBI WGS metagenome assembly VOFC01 (sample SAMN12384722, study PRJNA508395) | human gut metagenome | isolation source: healthy gut B | host: Homo sapiens
AAGTGATATAATAATGCATCCTGAGCCCGTACACATATCAAGCACCCTGCTATCAGCAGTTGTAAGCTTTGCCACTTCTTCTACCAGCACTTCTGTATCCTGTCTTGGTACAAGTACATGTTCATTCACAATATACTTTCTTCCATAAAAATATGTGTATCCCATAATACTGAAGCGGAATATGATGTGATCTTTTTATTATATATCCAAGATATTTTCTCAGGGCTTCATTGTCTATCTCATCAGTCGCATTAATAAGATAGGTTGTTCTATCTATGCCTGTCACATAAAGGAACAGCTCTAATGCATCATAATCCGGATTGTCTATATCCGCCTGTTTAAGCACCCTTGCACCATATCTTACTGCATCTTTGTATGTGTGTATAGCTGGTATATTATTACTATTGTATATCATCATATTTAGTGTCTGTCTCTCTGTTTGAATAACGGTACATCATCTGCGTTTATATCTTCTGCTTCTTCTGTATCTTCAGGCTCTTCTATCTCAAAGCCAGCTTCAACCTCTTCCACTGTCATATTCTCTGATTCATCTGTTTCAGGAACCTTTTCTGTTGTTACTGCATACTCACCGCCTGCAGCACCTTCTATCTTATTGACAGTTTCATATTCCTCTTCTATTTCAAAGCCTTCTGGAAGTGCTTCTTCTGTATCTTGTGATGTTTCTTCATTTTCCTTAGTCTGCTGTTCTGCACTATCATCCTGGCTTTCAGCTACATCAGCAGATTCAAGATTATCTTCTGTCTTTCTTACATCTTCAAATGTCTCAACGGCATCTGCTGTATCTTGTGTTTCAGACATTACTACTTCTTCTTTTTCTGTATCAGAGATTTTATCATCAGCAGCTTTGGTATCTGATGTTGTATCACTGTTTGATACAGACTTTATCTCAACCGCTCTTATTGTTTCAGCCATTGCTGCCTCATGTGCAACCTTTCTGGCATCTATTTTTCTTGTGTTTTTAGCCTTGTGTATAAGCTCTCCATCCATGGCAAGCTTAGCCTCTGATGCAAACATATCTGCCTCAGGATTAGGGGAATGGGCATAATATTCCTTTAAAAACGCCTTCCAGTCAAACACTTCTTCTACAGCCTTAATAGCCACTTCAACCATCTCTTCATCTGGTTCGTGTAGTAAGTCTCTGAAGCCACATACCAGGTTTACTAAGAACAACTGTGAATCCGTTATCATTCTTTCCTGCCCATCTTATGAACTCATAAGAAACACCTGCAATAACAGGAACAAGAAGTAATCTTATAACTACCTGAAGTGCTGTGTTATCCACTCTTATAAATATGAAGAACACTATACTTATGAACATAACTATAAAAAGGAAGCTTGTACCACATCTTTTATGATATCTTGAACTATTCATAACATTCTCTGTTGTGAGTCTTGCACCATTTTCTATACAGTTAATACACTTATGCTCTGCACCATGGTACATAAATGTTCTTTTTATATCTTTCATAAGAGATATAATAAGCAGATACAATATAAATATAGCAACTCTTACAAGTCCCTCTATAAAGTTAAGAAGTGTTTTAGATGCTACGTATCCCTTTACAAGTCTGGAAACAAAATAAGGAAGCAGCATAAAAAGCCCTACAGCCATAAATACAGATAATATAACTGTAAATGCCATCAAACTGACTCAAACTTATCTTTAAACAGTGATTTTCCTATCTCATCTGCTTTCGTTATTTTTTGTTCCTCTGGATCGTCATAAAATGACGCCGAATAATTTATTGTTGATATTCCTGTTATAAGAGAATCTATAAAGCTTACAACACCTCTTATTATAGGATATCCCATCCATTTATGTTTTTCTGTAAGCAGCTTACAATCTCTTACAGTAACTTCTATCTCATGATCAGGCTTTCTTACCGCAATGGAATACTTATCCTTGTTGCGCATCATAATCCCCTCAATAACAGCCTGTCCACCTATACCTGATGGTTTCATAGCACATACCTCCTGTTTTGTTAAAAACGTATAAAGTAAAAAAGTTGAGGTTTTTGACAACCTCAACTTCATGCTCATAACTAGTTATTAACACCATACTTCTTGTTGAACTTATCAATACGTCCACGAGCTGATGTAGCCTTCTGCTGTCCTGTATAGAAAGGATGGCACTTTGAACAGATTTCTACGTGAATTTCTTCCTTTGTAGATCCTGTTACGAATTCATTACCACAGTTACAAACAACCTTTGCCTGGTAGTATGCTGGATGTATTCCTTCTCTCATTATTTTCACCTCTTTACAATATCTTTATATGATTTATCCTTATTTCTTTTTATCATTTTGATAAACAGCTTTGTTATTGTATCATAGCGTTCTATATAATGCAAGCACAAATTTTATTTTTATATAATTTTTTCAAATTAAAAATTTTACACTCTTCTATTCTTTATGACAGTCTGTACAAATTCCGCATTATTCTTAGTTTTGGTAAATAAGTCAAGAATTCTTTCTGCAGCTTCATCGGTCTTTAAGCCGTTAAGTGCTTTTCTCATAATATCAACCGCTTCAAGCTCTTCTTTATTAAGAAGGAGGTCTTCTCTACGGGTTCCTGACTTAGCTATATCTATGGCAGGAAAAACTCTCTTCTCTGAAAGCTTTCTGTCAAGTACAAGTTCCATATTACCTGTTCCTTTGAATTCCTCAAATACAACATCATCCATCTTGCTTCCTGTCTCAACAAGCGCCGTTGCAAGTATTGTAAGGCTTCCCCCTTCTCTCATGTTACGTGCAGCACCAAAGAATCTTTTAGGCATATGAAGTGCTGCCGGATCAAGACCACCTGATAATGTACGTCCACTTGCCTGCACTGTAAGATTATATGCCCTTGCAAGTCTTGTTATACTATCAAGAAGTATAATAACATCCTGCTTCTGCTCCACAAGTCTTTTTTGCTCTTTCTATAGTCATCTCTGAAACTCTTCTGTGTCTTTCAGGAAGCTCATCAAATGTAGAATATATAACTTCCACGTTATCACCAACTATAGACTCCCTTATATCTGTCACTTCCTCAGGACGCTCGTCTATAAGAAGTATCATAAGGTGCATTTCAGGATTATTCTTAGTAACTGCATTGGCAATCTGCTTAAGAAGTGTTGTTTTTCCTGACTTAGGCTGTGACACGATCATACCTCGCTGTCCTTTACCTATAGGAGATATAAGGTCTACCATTCTCATTGCTATTGTGTTGGAATTCTTTTCAAGATGGATTCTTTCATTAGGAAATATAGGTGTAAGAGTTTCAAAGGCTCTTCTTCTTTGTGCCACTATAGGACTAAGACCATTAACTGTTTCTAAAAAACTGATAGCTGAAAACTTTTCGCTCTGTGTCTTAGGTCTTTTAGGTCCTCTTATGATATCTCCTGTCTTTAAGTTAAACTTTCTGATAAGTGAAGGTGCAACATACACATCATTATCTCCCGGAAGGAAATTCTCACATCTGATAAATCCATATCCCTCCTGAAGCACCTCTAATATACCATCAGCTATCTCAGGTACATTTTCCTGTATATCTGCTGTATCAGTACTTTCCTGCTGTCTATTCTCCTGCTGCCGGTTGTCATATGATACTTTTTCATCATTGACAATATCTGCGACATGTGCATTTCTTTCATATGACGAGCTTCTTTTCACTTCTTTTTTAACTGTTTTTTCTTCGTCATGTTTACTATGTGTCTGCTCTTCTTCATTGTTAGCAGCCAGAATAGCATCTATAAGCTCGCTTTTTTCTCATGGCAGATATATTCTTTATATTCTTATCTTTTGCAAATTCTTTCAATACGCTTACTGAAAGTGTTTCTAACTTTTCTCTCATTCAAAACCTCCTGAATACCAACACATTACGCATAACTCTTTGCTTTTTGTATATAAGCTTTCGTAAACTTAATAATTCTATTAATCGTTGATCATACTGTTATGTTATCTGGGAAACGATACTGAAACGTGTATCTTAGATTTCTTTCCTATTATACAATATTTTTTCCAGAAATGAAAGACTTATATTGATGATATTTTTAGCTTGTGATATTATATGAATATTGGGATAATATTTTCAGTATTTTGTATTGTTAATTTTACCACTACTGATTCACTTATATAATGAAAGGAACATATATCATGACTAATGCGGAAAAAGCTTTACAGCTTCATGAAGAATGGAACGGAAAATTCGAAACAACTCCTAAGATGAGTATCACTACAAGAGAAGACCTTGCTCTTGCTTACACACCTGGTGTAGCTGAACCTTGCAAGGTTATTGCTAAAGATAAGGAAGCTGCTTACAAGTACACTATCAAAGCAAACACTATTGCTGTTGTATCTGACGGAAGTGCTGTCCTTGGACTTGGCAATATAGGTGCTCATGCAGCTATGCCTGTTATGGAAGGAAAAGCCGTTTTATTCAAATCATTTGGTGGAGTTAACGCAGTGCCTATCTGTCTTGATACACAGGATACTGACGAAATCATCAAAACAGTTGTTAATATAGCTCCTGCATTTGGCGGTATCAACCTTGAAGATATATCTGCTCCACGATGCTTTGAAATAGAATCAAGATTAAAAGAACTTCTTGATATACCTGTATTCCATGATGACCAGCATGGTACTGCCATCGTTGTGCTTGCCGGTATAATCAATGGTCTTAAGGTAACAGGAAAAACCAAAGAAGAATGTAAGGTCATAATAAACGGTGCCGGCTCTGCTGGCGTTGCTATTACCAAGCTTCTTCTTACATATGGTTTCAAGAATATAACAATGTGCGACAAGTCAGGTATTCTTTCTAAAAAAAGAGCGAAGGCCTTAACTGGATGCAGGAATCTATGATGGAAGTAACTAACCTTGAAGAAAAAACTGGTTCACTTGCAGATGCCCTTGCTGGTGCTGATGTATTTGTAGGTGTTTCTGCTCCTAACATAGTAACAGCAGATATGGTTAAAACCATGAATAAGGATGCTATTATATTTGCCATGGCCAACCCTGTACCTGAGATCATGCCAGATATAGCCAAGGCTGCTGGTGCAAGAGTTGTAGGAACGGGCCGCTCGGATTTCCCTAACCAGGTCAATAACGTAATAGCTTTCCCTGGTATATTCAAAGGTGCATTAGAAGGACGTGCTACACAGATAACAGAAGAAATGAAGCTTGCTGCTGCCCTTGCTATAGCAAACCTTATACCTGAATCACAGCTTTCTGATACAAACATTCTGCCAGAAGCTTTTGATCCACAGGTTACAGATGTTGTGGCTAAAGCTGTTATGGATCATATCAGATAATGCTGCCATATTATTATTCACTAAACGAATACTTAAAAAAAGAATATGGTCATAAGATATATAAATTAGCCCTGAACGGTGGTATGTCGTGTCCTAACCGTGACGGGCTAATTGACACTAGAGGATGTATATTCTGCAGTGCTGGTGGTTCTGGTGATTTTGCCGGTGGCAGGGCAGGATATGCACTTTCACAATCTGTCGATGAACAGATTATAAAAGCCAAAGAACTTATAGCAGCAAAATATAATGATGGACATTATATCGCATATTTTCAGTCCTTTACCAATACATATGCTGATGTGTCCTATCTTCGTAATCTTTATATGCCAGTTATATCAAGAAATGATATTGATATTCTTTCAATAGCGACAAGACCAGACTGCATAGACGACAATATATTATCACTTCTATCCGAACTTGCTTCTATAAAGCCTGTATGGATAGAACTTGGGCTGCAGACTATACACGAAAATACTGCTGATTATATAAGACGGGGATATTCTCTTGATACATACGATAATTGTGTAAAAAGACTGATAAACATAGGTATTCACCCTATTGTACATATGATAATAGGTCTTCCTGGTGAAAGCACTTCTGATATATTGGAAACTGCCGATTATATCGCACACAGCGGTGCATGGGGAATTAAACTTCAGCTTCTACACATTTTAAAAGGTACAGATCTTTATACTGATTATATTAATGGTGCTTTTAAAGCACTGGATTTAAACGAATACACTGCTATTGTAGGACAGATAATAGCACGTCTGCCAAAGGATATGGTCATACATCGTATAACAGGCGATGGTCCTAAGTCCCTGCTTGAAGCTCCTATGTGGAGTGCTAATAAGAAACTGGTTTTAATCACTCTCAACCAGTATTTTAAAGATAATAACATCTACCAAGGACGGAATTATACATGAACACTGATTCGACAACTCTATACAAGCTTATGATTCTATACATGCTAAGTAAAAGTAAACTTTCCACTTTCCAATGTACAGATATCTACTTTTATGCTTGATAAAGAATATACTAATTATTTTACATTTCAGGAAACTATTAACTCACTTGTTGAGGATTCATTCATACAACAGATAAACTATGAGAATAACACACAATATAAGCTGACACAGGAAGGTGAAGATACTGTAGCTTTTTTCTATACAAAGATATCCCAGACTATCAGGGAAGAAATAGACAACTATCTTGTCACAAACAAATATGAACTTAAGAGTGAGGTTGGAACCACCTCAGACTACTACCGCACCACCAATGGTTCATATATTGCTCATCTTATGGTTAAGGAAGGAAACAGCAAGCTTATTGAATTAAATCTTGATGTACCTTTAGAGGAACAGGCAAAGGAAATGTGCAGCAAATGGAAAGATTCAAGCCGAGGATATTTATGATTTTATAATGCAGAATTTAATGTAACAGCAAAGTAATAACAAGGAAATAAATATATGAAAAAATACTCTTTCTAAGTTCAAAAGATATATGTTATAGTTCAACAGATTATTTTGAAAAAAGAATCTCAGATGAATTAATCAATGCAGGTATGCATGTAACTCATATAAAAGTTCCAAAGGCTTCTGATATGGCTTACGCCATATTGAAGCCTTATTTTGATGCTGACTATGATGCTGTTATTGATATCAATACACGTATTCCTGTTATAAGATATAACAACGAATATCTGCTGAATTATTTTAATATTCCTATATGGCATTATATACTGGATCATCCTTTATATCATTATGAAGCTCTCAGTGCCACCATACACAACTTTAATATTATATGTCTTGATATGAACCATGCAGCATTGATAAAAAGAAAGTTTTCCACACATAAGAAGCGTACATGTCATGCCTCTTGCTGCTGATAACTTCCAGTCACTGCAGCAAACTTCCGGTTCCTTGTCCTGGTTCCTTAGATCCATACACACACAATGCCAGCAAAGTCCTATCCGGATATTTCAAACGGCGACAATCTTATATTCACTGGCACTTACACAGATCCCATCAAAACGTCTTTACTATATAGCAGCAGACATTCCCTTGATAATCATCCGCTTTTTACGCTTCTTCTTGAAAAGCCCGGACTCACACAGGAAGCTGCTGTTAAAGAACTGATAGAGGCAGACATCTTAAATACAGATATGCGGCCTGTTGAATACCTGTATAATAATTTTCTTGTTGATGTATTTCTTCAAGCCGTCATACGTGAAGAAATCATTACCCAGATAATCAAAAATCATATCGATATAATAATATATGGACATGGATGGGATGCTTTCGCTGACAAATGCGATATTCTTGCTCTGATATATCTAAATACCTTCATATAAGACCGGAAGTATCTTACAGCAGCTTACCATGCATATATGCTTCTTCACAGATATCAGTTAATCAGATGCCTTGGTTTAAATACGGTATTCACGACCGCATACCTTTATCACTTATGAATGGCTGTCTCTGCCTGTCTGATACATCTGATTATTTTACATATGTATTAAAAAATAAAAGTGATTATGGTATCCATACATATTCACTTGAGGCTCTTGACTCTATGCCGGATATATTAAACCAGCTTCTAAAAAGAATAGAACACAAAGACGAAAATATTATAAATGAACTTAGAAACGGATATAATTATGCATGCTCTGATTTCTCATGGAAACACTGGACCAGAAAATGGATAAGCCTACTTACAGCCTATGGGTATAATTAAATATAGACTCAAACAAATATTGGTATAAATAATATGATGTAAATGTCAAAAATATAAGCAACAAAAAACATCACCTGATATAAGATATCTATCATATATCAGGTGATGTTTCAGCATTTCCTGTCACATGCTGATGACAAACATAAAACTATCAGAACATCTTAAGCACTATTTCTAGTTACCCTGCGACATCTGTTCTTCCTGTCTTTTTATCATCTTCTTAACCATGTTACCACCAACAGAACCTGCCTCAGCGGAAGTTAAATCTCCATTGTAGCCTTCCTTTAAGTTAACACCGATCTCTGATGCTACTTCCATCTTGAATCTGTCGAGTGCATCCTGTGCATTCTGTTTAGTCTTTGATGAAGTTGAACTTGAATTAGCCATAATAAACCTCCGTCCTTACGTCTTATGACGTATCATTGTTATTGAATAAGCTTTATTGCTTATCCTGGTATTATTATGTGTAATCCTTATTATATTATTATGGTAAGTTATGGAAGATAACGCTCTAGAATCTTAAATCCATCAAATATAACATACCATCTGTTTCCAGCTGCTGCCATAACTGTTACATACTCTTTATCGCCTTTAACAGCATAATTCACAAGACAGTTATGTGCCTGATCTGTATATCCTGTCTTTCCTGCTTTAATAGTTACTCCTTCTACTTCATTTCCATACATTCTTGAAAACATAGTACTTGTAAGAGATATTCCTGCGGATGCTGCGGTGTTGCTTCTGTTGTATACTGATAAGTTCCAAGAACCTTCGCACACTCTTCGTTGCTCATAGCATATTTCATAATAAGAGCCATCTCAGCAGGTGTTGTATACTGGTTTTCGTCATGAAGTCCTGATGGATTACAGAAATGAGTATTCTTTAAACCTAACTCATCACATTTTTCATTCATAAGCTCTACAAAAGCCTCCTGTGAACCTGCTGCCAGCCTTGCAATACCATAAGCCGCATCTGCACCAGATGGCAGAACCAGACCATATAAAAGATCCTTAGCTTTAACTTCCTCATCAACACTAAAGCCTGCCACAGAGGCCTGCTCTATATAAAGATAATTCAGTTCATCAAATCCAAACTTATATGTTTCATTAAGATCTTTTATATTTTCAACAGCAATTATCAGTGACATAACCTTTGTCATAGATGCAGGATATATCCTTGTATTAATCTGTTTTCCTGCTATAAACTCATTATCAGTAACATCAAGAAGCGCTATATATGGTGACTGTATATCTGTATCTGTCATTTCCTTATACATAACCGACTTTAATGCATATCTAAAGGTTGATTTTTCCTGTACAACCGTTATCACATCATCATAATTTCCAGTATCAGCCAACACCATTTCCTGTTTTAACTCATTCTGTCTGCTTATATCCGGAACTATGTGTCTTAAAAACTGAATAACAATCAGAGTCAATGCTACAAGAATAACCGCACATAATATATTTCTTTTTATCAGACGTATCTGTGCCTGTCTTTTGCGTTTTAATGCTGCAGCCTTACGCTTTCTTTCCTGATTTACTTTTAATGCCTCATCGTAATCATAATACTCATTCATACTTTTATCTTAACTCCCAAATCAACATTATGCATTCACATACTGTGTACTATGCGCAAGTCTATCAGCTTCGTCCTTTCCTTCTAATAGTCTTACAAGTTCAAGGCCAAGATCAATAGATGTTCCCATTCCTCTTGATGTTGTAATGCTGCCGTCTGTCACAACTCTGACATCTGCGCATGCAAGCTCTGCCCCCTTCAGCATTTCTTCAAAGCCAGGGAAACAAGTCGCTTTCTTTCCTTTGAGCATGCCCAACCTTCCTATAACACTTGGTGCTGCACATATAGCTGCAATCCTTCCACCTTCATTGTTATGTGTTATAAGCATATCAGTCAAAGCTTCACAATCAACATATGCTTTGTGTCCTGGTCCTCCTGGAAGAAACATCACATCATCTTTTTCACATTTTATCTCTGATATCAGGCTATCAGCCTGGACTTTAATATTCTGTGCACTTTCAACTAACTTATCACCTGTAATAGAAACTGTTATTACTTTAATCTTCGCTCTTCTTAATACATCTATAACTGCTAACGCTTCCACTGTTTCAAAACCATCTGTAAGAAATGCCAATACCTTCATTTTATAAATCCTCTTCTTTAATAATAAGATGTTATGTTATTTATTCTACCACTTTTTAAATAATAAACCATATCTGATTGTCTTAGTTTAGCTAGTTTTTGTTCAGTTTTAAACTTATTTTACATATATTTACATAAATTGTGCATAAAATAAGCGGAAACTACTATGCAGATTAATAATCTGCGAATATAGTTTTCCGCTTATGTATATTATGATGTCAGGATTGTGTGGATTGCATAGCAATGTAGCAATCCTGACTTTATCTTATACCGAATATAAGATATAAAAGATTATAATTATAGAAAAGTACAGCTGCTACAAGCGATACTGTTGACATAATCTTGATAAGAATATCTAATGATGGACCTACTGTATCTTTTAAAGGATCTCCAACTGTATCACCAACAACTGCTGCATCGTGTGCAGGTGAACCTTTACCCTGTCCTTTAATTGCACCTGATTCAATATACTTCTTGCCGTTATCCCATGCACCACCTGCATTACCTGTAAATATAGCAAGCATGATTGCTGAAAGTGTTGCACCTATAAGAAGTCCTCCAACAAACATAGGTCCAAAAAGAAAGCCTGAAACAAGCGGAAACAGAATAGCAAGAACAGATGGAACCTTCATTTCCTTTAATGCACCCTGTGAAGATATCTCTATACATGTCTTATAATCAGGTTTTGCCTTACCCTCAAGTATACCGAGGGATTTCCCTGAACTGTCTTCTGACCTCTTCAACCATCTTCCTTGCTGCATTGGCTACTGCCTCTATAAGCATACCTGAAAACAGGAATGGAAGTGCTCCACCTACTAATGCACCTGCGAGTATAAGCGGATTGGTAAAATCCAGTGACAGTGTTTCACCTGCTGGAAGAAATGCATATAAAAAGCTTACCATAAGTGATAATGCTGCAAGCGAGGCTGAACCTATGGCAAAGCCTTTACCTATAGCTGCTGTCGTGTTGCCTACCGAATCAAGTTTATCTGTAATATCTCTTACCGCAGGTTCAAGCTCAGCCATCTCAGCTATACCACCTGCATTATCTGAAATAGGTCCGTATGTATCAACTGATACTGTAGCTGATACGAAGGAAAGCATACCTACTGCTGCCATGGCAATACCAAACATACCAGACACTGCATATGAAACATATGTTGTAAGACCAAGTACAATAAGAGGCAGCATACACGACTTCATGCCAACTGCAAGTCCCTGTGTTATAGTAAGTGCCGGGCCTTCCTTAGATGCAAGTGCTATAAGCTGTGTAGGCTTATAATCATAGCTTGTATAGTATTCTGCTATTCCGCCTATTACCACACCACTTACAACACCAAGTGAAGCTGCTATCCATGGTGATATAAAGCCTATATTAAAACTTATTGCAGAAAAATCTGTTCTTCCTTTAAATAACATATATGTTGCCACAAAGCCACCAATAATAGTTATAGCTGCTGCACTCCACGTTGATATGTTAAGATCCCTGTGAGGATTATCAGAACCTTTCTTTAAAAGTACAAATGCAATACCAAGTATAGATGCAATAAGACCAATAGATGCAAACACAAGTGGGAAATACATCATTTTCTGTAATACATCATATGGTATAGCTGCATCAGCCGCTGCATGAAGTGATAAGCTTACTGCAAGAATAATAGCTGATGATATTGCACCTACAAATGACTCTAAAAGATCTGAACCAAGTCCCGCAACATCTCCAACGTTATCACCTACATTATCAGCTATAGTCGCTGGATTACGTGGATCATCCTCTGGTATATGTGCCTCTGTCTTACCAACAAGATCGGCTCCCATATCTGCTGCCTTTGTATATATACCACCACCCACACGGTTAAACATGGCAACTATGGAACAGCCTAATGCATAACATGAAAGACACTGCGTGAACACATGCTGTCCTTCTATAAGTGATTCTGTTTTTATATGTCCCAATCCATAACCGAATATAAGATAGACAAGAAAAAGACCTAAAAAGAGCAAATCCTCCTACACATAATCCCATGACTGAACCGCCCTTTAAAGCAACCTTTAGTGTCTTACCTATATCTTTTGTCTGTCTTGCTGTATTAGATACTCTTACATTAGAATAAGTTGCTATCTTCATGCCTACATATCCTGCCAGGGCGCTCATAACAACTCCGATTATAAAACATACTGATGGTTCCCAGCTAAACGCTTTATACTGGATTGTAAATATAATCATAAAGATAACTGCTATAACAGCAACTACTACTGCTATTATTTTATATTCATACTCTATAAATGCGTTCGCACCAACTCTTATGGCTGATGCAATATCCTTCATGCGATCTGTTCCTTCATCAAGTCTCTTAACACTTGCAAAGTTAAATGCCGCATAGCCAATAGCAAGCAAAGATGCCACTATGACCAAAATCAATAATGCTTCCATGTTTTCTTTCTCTCTTTCCTTATATTAAAATACTGTAGATGTCAGGATCAAAAGGTATTTAAGACCCTTACATCTTCAAAAAACTTATAGCAATATTACCATATATTTATATTATTATCAATTATTTTTGTATAAATATTACATATTTTTGTATTTTTGTTTGTATGTTTTTATTTTACATCTCTTTTTATGTTTCTTATTCTTTGTATATTTTTTTATTTTTCGTATATTTTTTACTTCTGTAAATTTCATCCTTCGTATAGCTTTTACTCTCTGTAACTTTTATTCATAGCTCATTCATCTATATAGAAAAAATCTTTACATGGCATTTAAACATTTTTCAAATTATATATTGTAGTATTCAAAACTATGTGTTATCATATACAAAGAAATTTTACTCAAGTTGGAGGCATATATGTTTAAACTTATAAGTGATACTTCATGTGACTGGGTTAAAGACTACGCAGACGAACATGATGTTACATTAGTCCCTTTATATACAACATTTGACGGACATACTTACTATAAAGAGCAGTTCGAGATCAGCTATGATGAATTTTATAAAAAATGACAGATGAGAATGCTTTTTCCAAAGTCTTCTCTTCCATCTATACAGGATTATGTTGATGCTTTCATGCCATCAGTTGAGGCTGGTATTCCTATAATATGCTGCTGTATTACAACATTTTTCTCAGGCTCTTATAACTCTGCCTGCTCGGCAAAAGATATGATTCTTGAGGATTATCCTGATGCTAAGATTACCGTTATCAATTCTTTACAGAACTCTGCATCTATGTCTCTTTTTGTTTATGAAGCCATGTGCATGAGAGATGCTGGTTATTCTTATGAGGAGGCTGTTAAAAAGCTTGAGGCATTAAGACCTTACGGAAGAATCATATTCACAACAGAATCGCTTGATTATCTTACTAAAGGCGGTCGTCTTGTCAGAACAGCGGCTATGATAACAAGCAAGTTGAGTTTACGTCCTATCATCATCATGAAGGGCGGAGAAATCAGTGTTGGTGGATTCTTTAGGACAAGAAAGAAAGCTAAAGCTAAGGTTATTGAATTTTTATGCAAGCATTTCGAAGAACCTGGCATAGATATCAACGACTATGATATCACCGTTGGCTACTGTAACAACAAAGACGAGGCAGAAGAATTCCGTAAAGAAGTAGAAGAAGCCATAAAGACTAAACTGCTTGAATCAGGTGTGGAATTCAAGACACGTATTGGTGTTGTAACGGCATGCCACACAGGTCCTACAGCTATCGGTGCAGCACTTATGCCTAAGTTTGACCATATTTAATTCAAATGATGTTACAGTAACTTATCGCATATTAAAAACAACCAAAAAACTGCTTAAATAACAGATGATAACTTAAATAACAAAGACTATATAGAAGATATATAGCGGATATACAAGATGGGGCTTGAGTGCACTGCACTCAAGCCCCATCTTTGTGTATTCCCTATTGAAATGTAATGTGATCCTATTTATAAACAACAAACTTAAACAAGCCACACTGTATTCTCATATGAACCAAATGCAGTCAGTCTGAAGTAGCCCTCTCCGCTTGGTCCGAATCCTGAGCCTGGTGTACCTACAACATTAGCCTTCTCAAGAAGGTAATCGAAGAATTCCCAGCTTGTCATCTTATCAGGAGTCTTTAACCAGATATATGGTGCATTAACACCACCTGATACTGTATAGCCAGCTGACTTAAGTCCTTCAAGGATTGTCTTTGCATTGTTCATGTAGTAAGCAATCTGTTCACTGGTCTGAGCCTTTCCAGCTTCTGAATATACTGCTTCTCCTGCTCTCTGAACGATATAAGGAGCTCCGTTGAACTTAGTTCCGTGTCTTCTTGCCCAGAGACTGTGAAGTGTTACATCTCCACACTTAAGATCCTTAGGAATAACTGTGAAGCCAAGTCTTACACCCGTAAATCCTGCATTCTTAGAGAATGACCTGAGTTCGATTGCACATGTTCTTGCACCTTCACACTCATATATTGTATGAGGCACATCTGGTTCTGAAATGTATGCTTCATAAGCTGCATCATAGATAATAACAGCACCAACCTTATTAGCATAATCTACCCACTTCTGAAGTTCGTCCTTAGTGATTGTTGAACCTGTTGGATTGTTAGGGAAACAGAGATATATAATATCTGGAGTTTCTTTTGGAAGCTCTGGTGCAAAGTTAGTCTCTGCTGTACAAGGCATATATATAACATTACTCCACTGCCTGCTTCTCTGGTATATAATCTCCTGTTCTTCCTGCCATGGCATTAGTATCAACATATACAGGATATACAGGGTCGCACACTGCAATCTTATTATCTACTGAGAAGATATCTCCGATATTACCTGAATCAGACTTTGCTCCATCTTATACGAATATCTCATCTGCTGATATATCACATCCGCGCTTCTTGTAATCATGGTCTGCAATTGCACTTCTTAAGAATTCATATCCAAGATCTGGTGCATATCCGTGGAAAGTCTCGGCATGTCCCATCTCGTCAACTGACTTATGTAATGCATCAATTACTGCCGGTGCTAATGGCTGTGTAACATCGCCAATACCAAGTCTTATGATTTCCTTATCTGGATTAGCCGCACTATACGCGTTAACCTTTTTTAGCGATAGTAGAAAACAGATAGCTTCCTGGAAGCTTTAAATAATTATCGTTAATCTTAAACATTCTTTCTCTCCTTATTTTCTGCTTTTGATATTTGACAAAATCAGTATTATACATCATTTTTTATTTGTTCCAAAAATCTTGATAATCTTTCATATTCTTATATCCACATAGATTCTTTATCTCCATGCATATTATCCGTTGATATATCTTTAACAACACAGTTTACATAACAACTTTTTAAATAAAAACAAGCACAAACCTAACAATAATAACTTTACATTGTCAGATTTGCGCTATGTTCCAAGGTAAAATCTTAATAATCTTTCATATTCTTCATTAATTGCAAGTACAAGGTCATTGTCACCATTCATATTATCCGGATGATATATCTTTAACAATGCCCTGTATCGCTTCTTAACTGATTCGGTATCATTTACTCCACGGAAAAATATCTTGACATTTTCCGCATTAGATTTCTTCTTAATTCCTCAGCCTTAAACCTTTTAAACAGCCATTTCTTTTTCCCTGTTAAACTTTAGTTCATCAAACATTGCAAGCTGTCCATATCGCGCTCCCATCTCCCACTTCTGGTCAAAAAATATCTTTTGGTTTTCAACTGTTTTTGCAGCAACTGGTTCTTTTTCTGTTGTCTGAATCATTCCGTTTGGATATCTATGTTCTTAGCTTCAAGCTCCTGTTAAGTTCGTTCAATACATTTTCTTTAAACAGAACTTCTTCTGCTGTTTTCCTCCAGCATTCCAATTCCTTTTCATCCATAAAACCCCATCAGTCATAATCACTTAGCACTATGAAACCAGAACACTTTAACCGGTTCACATCCTTCTTTAGTCTGTTTTACATATGGGCAACACCAACAACAGCCATTGAATCACATCCATTGGAAAGCCTCTGATCAAGGAATTTTGCTTCTCCTTCCTTCCCTTCAAGAACATAAGTGCCTTTCTTCCAATGTTATATATGGTTTCTTCATAATTAATCTCCTTCAGATATATAAAAAACGGAGTCCCAGACATATGCTGTAAGACCCCGTTTTATTATGTTCTCTATTCTGCCTGTTATTTATTCTCGTATCTTAAAAGCTCTGTATATGCAAGAAGGAATGGTCCTACACCCTTGGCATCATCTTCTACGATTGGCTCTGACATATAATAGTCATATGTACCAGGTCTTCTTCCATTACCACCAAGTCCTGCAACAAGACAGATACCACCGAGTGATAATGAACCATCTTCATTAGTCTTAAGGTATCTTTCACAGATGCCATCAATTGCTTTCTTGGCATACTGTGCGTAATCATCAGAAAGATATCCAAGACGTATAGCCTTAAGAAGTGCATATGCCATAATTGAACTTCCGCTTGTCTCAAGATAGTTCTTATCCATGCCACCATAATTAACTACCTGATACCACATACCACTCTCATCCTGATACTTAAGCATTGAATCGACAAGATCCTTAAATGCATCCTCAAGCATCTTGCATTCAGCATCATACTTATGGTCCTTATTATCAACCTGATCAAGTGTATCAATAAGCGCCATGGCATACCAGCCAATAGCTCTTAACCAGCAATGCTGTGATAAACCTGTTACTTTATCACACCAGAATGCTTCCCTGCTTGTATCCATTGCATGGAAATAAAGTCCGTTAATAGGATTCCTCATATTCTCAATTACGAACTTGAACTGTCCGAAAATATCAGAGTAATTCTTTCTGTCATTGTATCTTGTCTCATATTCAAGATAGAATGGAAGTCCCATATAAAGACCATCAAGCCATACCTGATTAGGATATATATCCTTATGCCAGAAGCTTCTTGCTTCATTCATCTTGGCATCTAGGCATAATCTCTATCTGTGAATATACTAAATCTGCTGCCTTCTTATACTTTTCCTTACCTGTAAGATCATATAATTCAAATAAAGTCTTACCAGCATTAACATTATCAATATTCTTCTCACCAATGCTGTAGCCATCTATTGTACCATCTTCAAAGACTCTGTAATCTATAAAATCATCTGCCATATGTGTATTTCCATCAATAACAACCGGCATTATTTTTGATATTATATCTTTTACTTTTTTGTTTCTTTTACCTCTGGCTGCTGCTCCTCTACTATTCCATTATCTTTAAGAAGTTTAATATAATTAGATTCACACTGCAGAACCGAATCACCTATAGCAACATTCTGATACTTTTCTATGTTAAGCATGGCATATGACTTAACAAGACCTGCACCATCTTTTAGTGCCATAAAATATGTTGGCTGTCCACTTATGTTGATAATAAGAGGAAATGTAGCTGTATATCCAAGATTCTGCACCCTTCCCTTAGCTGAATCCATAGCTGAATATTCTTCGGCTTACCTGATACCTCATAATATCTTGTTTCCATAGTACGCTGGTTCATAAGAACAAATCCAACATTAGAATTATCCTGACCAACTGATGTTATGCCTGTATATACCCATACATCATCCTCAAGTGCAATATAATTGTATCCATCTGTTGTCTTGAGGCAATCCTTCTGGCTTAATACACTATTTATAAATCCATGCTTAAGACTTCCGTTATAATCATACAGGTCAATAAGAAGCTCTGCTGAATATACCTTATCCACCCATGTTGGCACCTCATCAACTGAATAATCTGTCATTTCACCTGTAACAGCATTGCATAAAACAACTCTTCCTACTGTCTGTCCACCAAACAATCCGATATTATACTTCTTAACAGGGCATACCCAGTAAGGTGTTCCATTATCATCTATTTCAAAATTAATATCATCGAAAATATATGTTGGATATGCAAATCTTAAATGTCTGTATATATATCTTGAAAAGTGATCAGACTTTGAATATTTTATTCCTTCTGTCAGTCTTACACATTCTGCCTCCTGCGTAGTCATATCTATTCTTATATAAGCAGAATTCCATTCTTATGATTCGTAAACCACTTTATAAGATTGCCATATCTTAATGGTGTCACCCTGACAGGTTTTTCTTTATAGTTAATCTGTGAATACATATCATCAACTTCATACTGCGATACCATATCCACCATAGTACCCATAACTCTAGTTCCTATAATAGAGGCTGAATCTTTATCAAGCAGTGGAATTTTGTCATATGATACCTCTTTAATATCATCAGTAAAATTCCTTGTTTCCACCTTAAGAAGCTGCTGATACTTAGATGCATTGATGACAGATGATGAAAGAATATTTCCAGCAACATATAAAACAACAAGAATAACTGTACACACAAATGCAGTTTTAAAAAGAACAGAACCCGCCTGTGTCTTAAAATCACTAAAGAACTCCTTTGCAGAAATATTTCCTCTATACCTTCCGCCTCCGGCTGCTTTTCTATGATTCATAAGCCATACTTCAACAGTTACTATAAGCATCACAAATATTATAAACTTCCAGAAGCCCGGCGAATGTATATTTATCGCAGGAAGCTCAATATAATAGTATAATGCTGCTACCGCTGCTACAACGACAAATGCCACGGCCTTAAGCCTTTTAATCCTTTTTCAAAACTAATCTCCTTCCAATCTTAATAATACCGGCTTGCACCTTGCAAAAATCTTTATTAATTCTTACATTTTATATACTGCCATATATTCTTTGTATTGTCAAACTATCGACAACCTTATCATGCTAAAGTAAGACACCCCAGCATTTTAAACTTGACAACTTTAATGATGTATATAAAATATAAGTTAATATTGCAGATGTGCAGAAACGCCCATCTTTTTATATATAATGGAGGATTGTATGAAAACAGGAATTGTATTTGAAGGCGGTGCATTCAGAACCATATTCTCTTGTGGTGTTATGGATGCCCTTGTTGAAAATAATATTATGCCAGACTATATGATAGGTGTCTCAGCCGGTGCCGCTTATGGTGTATCTATGGCTTCAAGACAACCAGGACGTAATCTTAATGTACTTATGAAGTACAGAAATGACAAACGCTATCTTGGCATTGAGAACATGTTTGATAAAAACAACAGATCTGTATACGGACTTGAATTTTCCTATGAAACAATACCTAACGAGCTTAATCTTTTTTTGATTATGATTCGTTCATGGCTTATAAGGGAGATTTCTACTGTGTCGTAACCAATATACTTACTGGACAACCTGAATATATGAAATATACAGGCAAAGACCATACAAACACTGTATTAAAGGCTACATGTGCCCTTCCTATGCTTTTTCCTCCTATTGTGATTGATAATATTCCATATATGGATGGAGGTCTGACAGATTCTATTCCTTTTAAGAGAGCGTTTAATGACGGTTGTGATAAAGTTCTTGTTATTCTCACGCGCGAAGCTGGTTACAGTAAACACACATCAGGTTCAACAAAGGCAATAGCAAAGTCATATGAGAAAACTTACCCTAAGCTTTCAGATGCCCTGCTTTCTCGTGCAGAAAGATATAACGCATGCCTTCACGAATTAGAGGAATATGAAAAAAATGGCGATGTTATGATAATACGTCCTGCTGTAAGCAAAGGCTTCTCACGATTAGAAAAAGACAAAAACAAGATTTTGTCTATGTATAATGACGGATATAACCAGTGTTATGAAAAGCTGGGGGACATAAGAAGTTTTTTCCATATTAAATAATTCATTTCACCTGATAATTACCATATACGAAGTCTTTCACTATTCCG
>VOFC01000141.1_pt1 | contig 20001 bp, 34 predicted proteins | sample 5384161 | NCBI WGS metagenome assembly VOFC01 (sample SAMN12384722, study PRJNA508395) | human gut metagenome | isolation source: healthy gut B | host: Homo sapiens
TGCCCAGCGTCTCCACCGAGCATTGCCCCACCACGCAGTGGGGCGTAATGCGGTCGATGCTGTGCGTCCGCTGCCCGGAGTGGTTTGGGCTGAGTTTCGTATAAGATACCAATGAACTGTTCGTATAAGCCATTTTATTCGTCCTCCTTTTCGTTTTCCGCTCTGTCATGGAGCTGTGCAAGGATGTCCTTCAGCTTCTCCGGCACAGGAAGCCCCAGTGCGCCGCGTTCTCCAAAAGGCTCACGCCCTCGTTGGAGAGGTAAAAGAAGATGACCGCCGTGCGAAGGACGCTGCCTGTGCCGATCACCTGTACATCCAGGATGTTGGCGATCCCAATCAGCACCTTCCGGCAGATGCCCTTAAAGCCGACCTCGCTGGACAGCTTCTTGTCCGAGATGGCGCACATCACGCCTGTGACGTAATCCACCGCCACGAACACTACCAGGGCGATGAGCAGCCCGTCGCAGCCGCCCAGGAAGTAGCCCAGCCACCCGCCGATGGCCGCAAAAGATCATCTGCGCCGTGTTCCAAAGTTCCTTGTACAGCTCCACCGCCTGGGTATCGTAGTTCAGACAGCAGAACAGGCTGCCGCAGAATACGCCGGCCCGCCCGCTGCCGTTTGCCGGGAAAGCCAGCCTTGCCCGCAGGTGCAGCTCTGAAAAACCGTCATACTGCCACGCAAGCTCCCCATGCCCTTCAAGCTGGGGTAGACACGCTCCATCGAATATTCATCCGACCGCCACACCTCGAAGGAGCCGGAGCGCACCGTCCAGTAGTCCGTCTCCAGCACGCCGTAATCCTGGAAGTCCTCATACCAGATGAGCGCCGAATCCGGCTTCCTGCGGAGCATCTCCAGCGTCAGCTTGAAGCCTTTATCGGGTACGGCCATATTGCCGTCCACATCCTTAAAACTCCTGGGCGCAAGGGCGAAGGTGGCCTCCCCGGCGGTGGGTTCCTCGGAAAAAGCGGAGCAGACGCGGAAGCCGTAAAACTGGACGCCTTTGACATCCACCGAGATGGTAATGGTATGCGTCCCTGCGGAAAGTGTTACGCCGCTGGCAAGGGATGTCCAGAAGGTACTCCTCCAGTAAGGCCACCACAGGCGGCTCTCCGTGAAATGCTTTGTGCTGCCGTCCAGATCCACATAGATGCCGTTCTTGTCCCAGAAGGGATAGCAGAGCCGCACCGCCACATCATAGGTTCCCGTGGACTCCACCGTAAAGCTGTAGGTCACCGAACCGTTATCGCCCAGGGTTGCGATGCCGTTTTCAATGGAGACAATGCCGGACGCGCTGGAGTAATTGCCGGCGTCCCGGTCGATGAAAATAGTTCCGAACTCGGTTTTCTGCTCCTTGCCGTAGGCAGTCAGGTAGCGCCTGCGGTTGTATGTGTCCGCAAGCTGAGGGTACTCGCGGGAAACTGCGTCCGCCTTCCATGTAATCGTAGACATGGGGAAAGGCGTAAGGCACCTTGTCATAATCATCCCAATAGGCCACGATAGGGAGAAAGGGCTGGGGCGGCGCGTCACCTGTGAAGTTGTACGCTCCCGTCATCCAGTACCTCGCGGCGTAGTAGGTGTTGGAAACGCCCCGGTAGGTCTCGCCCAGGTTCTCCGGCGTGTCATAGATTTGCCAGTTCCAGCCGTAGGCCGGCATCCCCAGGAAAATCTTGTCCGGGTCCATGACCTGGGTGGCGTAATCGTAAATGCCCTCCAGCCAGCTTCTCGGAGAAACCGGCCCCGGCGCGGAGCCTGCCCAGGCCATGCCGTAGCTCATAATAGACGCCGTGTCACAGCAGGCGTCGAGGTCCCCGTAGACACACCAGTTCTCACCGCCCACCGAGCCGTTGACGCTGGTCATCCCCGGCAGGCAGATGTTCATGTGCTTTGCAGGGTCATAGTCTTTCACCGTATTGTAGATGTTGCGGAACATCGCCGTGGACTCCGTATGGGTGGAATAGCCGTCCCCACGTTCCAGGTCGATGTCAATGCCGTCACACCAGGGATATTTCTCCATGATGCGGATGATCTCCGAAAGGAACATCTCCTGCGCCCCGTTTGTGTTGTCCCGCAGGGCGCGGAAGATGCTGTTCGCCCCGTCGTTTGCCACCGTCAGCAGCCACTTGATATGGGGCCACTTGTTGATGTAGGTGAGCATATCCGAAATCGCCACGCCGCTCTCGTAAATCTCCCCGGTGGCCCGCACCTTAAAGGAGAACAGCCCGATCTGGCTGATGCGGTCGCCGTAGTCCCGGAGGGCTTCATACATCCGGGCATTTCCCATGAACGTCCACACCATGATCTGCTTGCCTTTCAGTGTATCCATCAGATTGGCTCACCTCCATCCTGCATTTCCTGCATCTCAAACAGCACCCTCGCCGTTTTCCCTTCCGGGAGCGTCACCTTATGCTTGGAATCCCAGGCGGCGCTGTACTGGTAAAAGCCCTCTTTTTTCTCCGGGCTTCCGTTTTTCGTACACTGCCGTGTGCTGGCAAGCAGAGCAAGGTCCGCTTCGGCGGGGGACGGCGTTGGGGAAGGCTACCTTCTGCCGCCGCCCACGCCCTGGCAGAGGGAAACCGCCCCCGCTTCCAGGTCGGACTTGGGGTACAGATGGACGTCCAGCCCGGTGGAAGTCTCCCCCAGGTTAAAAAGGATGACCGTTTCCTCGCCCCGCACCACGCCGTTGAACCAGACAGGAGCCTTAACCTCGCCGTCCACACGCAGCTTTTGTAGGAAGGGTTCCGTATGGGGCGTGTATCCCGTCAGCGCCGGTCCATCCTGGAGCATCAGGTCCGTAAAATAGATCGTGCCGGAGCAGTCCGCGATGGTAGGCTTTACGGTAACGCTCACGACACGCATATCCTGTTTCCGGTTGATGCCCTCCGCCAGCCGGATAAAAAGCAATCTCAGCCATCCAGCGTCCACTTCATCTCGCAGGGATGGCCTACCCACCCGTCGCCACGGACCCAGCCTGCAGGAGGATGTCCGTGATAAAAAGCGTCCCGGTGCAGTTTGTGATGCACACCCGCACCGTGATGGACTTGACCCTGGAGGAATAATTCTTCGGCGCGATCCGGGCGGAAGTTGAAGATAAATATGCCATGATGCCCTCCTTCCATCAGTACAAATCAATGAACCGGCTTTCCGTGCTGCCGTCCTCATACTCGATCACTACTTCAATGCCCACCTGGGAAGTTTCGCTTAACTTCTCCAGATTTTCCGAACCGATCTGCGCCGACAGGGTGTAGCTGGAGCGGTTGGCGGGGTAGACAGTCTGGGAGAGGCTTTTGGTCATGCCGGCCACGCCCTCCGCTTTGAAAGACGCCGTGCCGGACGCGCCGTTTTCGCTGTCCGCCTCAAAGCCGGAGCTGACCCAGTAGGCAAGCCCGTCATCGGCGCGGGAGTTTCTAAGCAGATTGAAAGGAACCATTTCCCGGATGTCGTTGTTCGACACCATGCTGGTGCCTTCCAGCGAGTCCGCCGCGTTGTCCCATTCACTGGCGGAACTGCCCAGGTTCTTCAGCGTGGTGGAAAGCTCCAGCACCGTGTTCCACGGCTCCTGCAGGTTGTATTCCCGGCGGACAATCCTGGTGGTGACCGAAAGCCCAAGTTCCTTATCCTCCACACGGACGTAATCCCCCAGCTCCCAGGCTTCATGCTCGTAGCCCGTCAGCACGGATAAGTCCATAGCGTTTAACACATAGGAAATGGTGGGCTTGGCGTAATCCGCCAGCCGCATCTCGGCGTACTCCTTCATCTGGTAGGGGTTCGTGAAGGAGGAGCAGTCCAGGGTGGAGATTCTCACCTCGTCTGTGTAGGTGAAGTCCTCCACATAGGGCCTTCCGCCGTTGATGTCCGCGAAGGTCATCCTTCCGCGCCCACGGCGTACAACCGGGTCACAAGCTCCCTGGTGTCCACCACCCGCCGGATGGATTTCATGTTCTTTTTGTAGGCAAAAAGGGCGCCGCTGTCCTTGCCGTTGACCGTCAGCAGATGCACCAGCCGATTCGGGCAGTCAAAGACCAGGTCGCCGCCGTGGAGGTCTGCGGTATTCCGGAGGATGGACAAAGCGTTTTTTTTCCGCGCTGGTCCAGGTGCGCTGTGTCCGCACTGTCACCGTGCCGACGCTCCATTCCGTCCCCTCCAGGGCGTATGCCATCGCCGCTTCCGGGTACTCCGCTTCAAAGGTACGCTCCTCCTTGCGGACAGAGAAGGTCAGGTCATAGAACTCCGCCTCCGCGTACACCTCTGTGACGGCACTGCCGTCTGTGTCCCTGGTGTCCGTGACCGTCCTGACCTTATACACATCATCCACGATCTGGATCTTCTTCTCACTGTCGATATACCCCCGCTTGCCGTCCCGGTAGGGGATCTTAAAGGAAAGGGTGTCCTCGCCGTTGATCTCGCTGGTCACAATGATGTCATAGGCGTTTTCCAGCACCGCCTCCCATGCGCCATTGCTGTCTAGCACCACCGGCCTTGCGTAGCCGATCTTCTCATAGGGCGCTTTTGGAATGTCGTAGAGCCGGATATCAATAACCTTCGGTGTCCGGGAGGTATCGTTTGTGGTCAGCGTTACTCGGAACCGGATATACGCCCGGTTGGGGGACGCCAGCCGCCCGTCAGCGGGGACTGCCGCCCAATCGCTCCATTCCTCCAGGTCATCGCTGGTGGAAGTCTCCATCAGGAAACCGCCGTGGTGCCGGAGATGTACTCGCTGGTCACAGACACACGTCCCGTGCCGGAGAGATTGCAGTTAGCCGCCGCTGTGGTCAGCACGCCCTCGGACGGGTAAACGCCGTTTGATACCCGGAGCGTGACTGCCCCCGGCTCCGTGATGCCGTCCACATCCCCGGAGGTATCGCCGCCGTTGGCGCAGAGGGAGGAAAGGAAGTAGTTTTCCAGGTCCCCTGCGGTAAGCTGGGTGTCCAAGAACCAATCGTCCAGCCCCGCCGGCGTACCAGTAGGAATCGGCGTGCATCCCCAGAATGAGGTCTGCCGTGCAGGAGCGGTTTAGTTCCCCGGTAAAGGAAAGCACCTCCGACGCCCACACGGTGCCGCTGCCCCGGTCGCCCACCAGATACTGCGCCGTCTTGTTGTCCGGCTCGATCAGGCAGGCGATGAAGTACCAGCCGCCGTTGACCAGGGAGAAGGGTGGATCTACAGACTCGTCCAGAATCAGAGACCCGGTATCGTTGTAGAGCATGATCCTTGGATTGCCCCGGATGAGGGACAGGTAGAAAATCGGCTGCCCCGGCCCGTACCGGGTGTTAAAAATCGGGCAGTAGGTGTTTCCCACGGAATAAGTGGTGGGGTTCATCCAGCCGCCGCAGACAATCCTCGTTCCAAGGCTTGCGAAAATGCTGCCGTCATTGGTCACCTTCAGATAGTTCTGCTCGGAGGACGGGTTCACAATGTTCATGCGGAAGTAATTCCCCAAGCGGTTTGCGGAGAGGGACGCGCTGGTGCCGCTCCAGTTGTTGATGGTTGCCGCCCGCCCCATGCCGGAGGAATCCAAAAGGCAGTCGTCCTCATCCGGGTCCGATTCATTGAACCGCCACAGGCCGCCCTTTGCCCATTCTTCCGGGAACTCCCCGGTGAAGTCCGTCTGCCTGTTCAGTATTGTTTTCAGTGCCACAACCGCTCACCTCCATCGGCTCCTTGCCTGGATTTCCAGCCCGTAAACGTGGCGTTTGCCGCCGTTACGGAAACCGTGTTGCCCCCCACCGCCAGCGTGGGAAAGTTCAGTTCTTCCAGATACGGCAGGGCGTTCCGCAGGATCATCCCGTCCGCATCCTCCACATAGGCGGTCATCCGGTCGGTATCCACCACCAGCGTCTCGCCGGATGCAAGGGTGGCATTGACGATTTTCAGCTCCTGCCCGTTGGTGGTGATGCTGATGGAATTGCTTGCCCCGGAAGCCACGCCCTCAATGCGGTAAATGGGGTTGGACTCCATGTTCCCGATGAGCCGCGTGACCGTGCTGTTTCCTGCTTCCGTGATGGAAAAGGTCTCATCCTCGATGGCATAGCCGAAGGGGTCCGGGCAGAAAAAAGTCAGGTCAAAACTGCCGGAAGAACGCAGGCAACCGTTCACACTCCACCGCTGCGTTCAGCCTTGCCATGAAGTACCGGTCCGGCACATCATCAGGACGAGCTGCTTTAAGCCGCCCACCGGGTCGAGCCACGCGGCAATATTGTGGAAACCAGGGCGGGAAAAACTGTGCCTGGGGAAGATATTGCAGGAGACAAAGTCAAAATCCCGCCGAAATCAAGGCGCCGTATTTACCGGGGACCGTTTAGTAAAGCTGACCTGCCAGGAGGTCAGCCTTGCCTTTTAAGCCCATGCTCTTGGATGTAATGTCGTTATACGAAAAGCCCACAGGCTGCACCTCCTTTTATGCTGTGCTGAACCGTCCCTGGGCGCGGGAGCCGGTCTGGATCAGGTTGTAAAGTTCCTGGGAAATCCTGCGGATGTCGTCCTCGCTGCGGACGATCATCTGCTGGATGGTAATGAGGGTTCCAAAAGAGGAGCCGCCCGCTCCGCCCATGCCGCCGGCCACGGAACCCATCGTCGCGGCTGTGTCAAAGGCAAAGTTCGACGGGGACTGCGGACTGCATATCCGCCGCCAGCCCGTTCATCACGCCCAGGATGCCGTTGTTCAAATCCTCTGCGGCGCTGACCGCTTCACCGGCGCTGTCTTCAATGCCGCCGGCAAGACCCCTGCCAAGCATCTCGCCCACCCAGGCCATTTCCTTCGAGGGCGAATTGATGCCAAAGAAGCTGCAGATCCCGTCCCAGATGCCGGAAATCCAGCCGGATACCTTGTCCCAGATCCATCCGGCAAGGCTCTGGATACCCTGCCACAGCCCCTGCACGATGTTCTTGCCGATATTGACAATCTGCCCCATAGACGAGGTAAAGGCATTCACAATCCCCGCAATGATCTGCGGCACCGCCTTTACAATCTCCACAATAATGGTAGGCAGGTTCTGGATCAGCGACACAAATAGCTGCACGCCTGCCTGGATGATCTGCGGGATGCTGTGTCAATGATCTGGGGGATACTGCCGAGGATGGCGGTCACCAGCCCGTCAATGATCTGCGGGATTGCCGCCACAATGGCCGTGATGATCTCCGGCAGTGCGGAGACCAGCGAGGTCAATAGCTGTATCCCGGCGTTGATGATCTGTGGGATTGCCCTGACGATAAACTCCACAATCGCCGTAATGATGGCGGGCAGGGCCGCAATCAGGACCGGGATGGCATTCAGCAGCCCCTGGGCCAGCCCCATGATAAGCTGCAGCGCCGCGTCCAGAATCATCGGCAGGTTTTCGATCAGGGTCTGTACGATCTGGGTAACCACAAGGACAATCTGCGGAATCAGCGTGGGAACCGCCGCCGCGATGCCCTGGGCCAGCGTGACGATGATCTGCGTCGCGCCTTCCATCACAGCCGGAAGGCTCTGGATGATGCCGGAGAGCAGCGAGGTCAGCATCTGCATCCCGGTGTTTACAAACTGCGGCAGCATGGAAACCGCCGTATTCACCAGCCCCGTAATGGCCCCGGCAAAGGCTTCATCCGCCCCGTCCACGCCGTTGACCATGTCGGTAAAGGCGGAGATGACTTCCGAAATTGCCGGGAGGAACTCTGCCCGGAGGCTGTTCTTCACATTGGAGATGGTTTCCCCAAGCCCCGCCAGGGGTCGCATCAAGCTGCGCCTGTCCTTCTCTGGAAGCCACCAGCGCCTCATTGTTGCGGTAAAACGCGCCGCTCGCCTCATCATAGGCTCCGGAGAGGGTCTCCATGATGAGTCGGTTGCGCTCACTTTCACTGGAGCAGGCCGCCAGCTTTTCGTTGAAGGCATCCTCGCTGATGCCCACCCAGTTTAAGGCGTCCGCCAGGGAGCCGGTGACCTCGCCCACTTTGGCGGTCTCGTTGGCGGACTCAATCATGCCCTCGATGGGAAGGGCGTCGCCAAAGGTACCGTAGACACCGGCCGCGATATTCGTCCACTTGGTAATGTCCTGCTCATTCTGGGCAAGCTGCGCCAGGAGCTGGGAGGCTTCCGTGGCCGTGTCCGTATCGCCCAGGATTTTATAGAACTCGGTGTAGGATTTTTGTGCCGCGTCCCCGCTGTATCCAGCCGCCTCAAAGGCGGTGGTGAGCTTGCCCCCCTGGGCTACCCGGTATTCCTCAGTGGCTTCGTCCAGGTTCCAGATGGCGCTGCCAAGTTCCTGGATACCGCTTAACGCCGCCTGGATGCCGGAGGAGAAGAGATTGCCCATCGCCACCGTAGCGACCGAAAGGCCGGAGCCTAATTTATCTGCCCCGCTGGATGCGTCCTCCAGCGAATCGCCGAAATCCTCCGCCACATCCCCGGCGTCCTTCATCCGCTCCCGGTTTTCCCGCAGTTCCCCGGAAAGCTGGGAAATGCGCCCCTCAGTTCCTTTGCCTCGCTGGAGCCTTTCCCGTACTCCAGAACCGCATTGGAATAGGCGCGTTTCATCCCGGCCAGTTCCTCTTCCTGACGGGAAATCTCCTGGGAGAGCCGTTCTGTGGCGTCCGCCGCCTCCGTCTCTTGCCGGGAGAGGGACTCAATGGCCCGCTCATTGGCGGAAAGTTCCCGTTCCATGCCGTTTAGGGCGGCTTCGGCGTTGTTAAGCTGGATCGCCAGTTCTGCGTCCGGCGGTCGTTCTCCCCAAAGGACTCGGAGGCGTTCTGGAGGGCAGCCCGCAGCGTTTCGATCTTCTGGCGCTGGGCGTCGATTTCCTTGTTCAGAACAGTATTCCTCGCGGAAAGCGCCTGCACGGACTTATCGTTTTTATCAAACTGCGAGGACACCAGCTTCATCTCGGAGCCAAGCACCTTGAAGGACTGGTTGATCTCGGACAGAGCCTTTTTAAATTCCTTCTCGCCCTCAATGCCAATCTTTAGACCGAAATTATCCGCCACGGACCGCACCTCCTCTCCTTAAATTCCGTAGGGAATCACATCGTCAATGGTCAGCACCTGCTTCGGCTTTGCGATTCCCATAAACTGCTTATGGCATTCCCAGAGATCCATAAGCAAACCAAACGGCATGAGCCACACCTCATCCTGCGAGAGATTCAGATGGGCCATGCCGTAATACAAAAGCCGGGTAAACAACTCCTCGTCACTTACCCGGCCGCCGTGTTTTTTCCCTCCGGCTCACTTTCCACGTTCCGCTTGGTACCCCGGTACATTGCCTCCATGATGGCGTCCTTGTAGTCGGTCAGCTCCATCGGGGAGGTGAGAAGCTCCACCTCATCGGCGGTCAGTTCCGGCTTTTTGTCCTCCGGGTGTTTCAGGTTGTGGACGAGGATGAGCTGGTTGCAGAGAAGGGTAATCAGCCACACGATCTCGTCCAGAGCCATCTCAAAATTTTCCGCTTTCATCAGCTTCTCGCCCAGGTTCTCCAGCCCGCCGTAGCGTCCGGCGATGGCCTTGGTCGCCCTGGTGGTCAGGAGCATTTCGTATTCCTGCCCGCCGATATTGACAGTAGCTGTTCTTTCATCCATATCTCAAAACCTCCTATTACCCTTCGCCGCCTGTGTCAGATGTCTGATCCGCATAGGACGGCTCATAGACCTCATCGTACCAGCCCGTGATAACCGTGGGAGACACACCGGAGTCATCCTCGGACACCTCCGCTTTCCAGGGGTGTTTGCCCTGGCCGTCCACCTTATTGCGGCGGGTCACCGTCCCCTCGATGGAAGGGGTGGAAAACTCGATGCTCTCGCCCTTGGTGGTCAGGTTGGTGGCCGGGATACCAAAAATCACGCGGTACAGCCAGAAATAGCGGTATTTGCCGTTTGCTTTCTTGGCCCGGAAGCCGATGGCAACCGGAGCGCCGCCGTCCTCCGATGCGGAGATCAGGACGCCGTTTTCATCAATCACCGCCCCGGTCAGGTCTTCCGCCACGCTTTTCCCAATATCGTCCACACCCAGCGTCAGCGTCCCGCTCTGGAACTCCTTCACGACCTCCGCCGCGCCATCGTCCGCGTACAGCGTAGCTTCCGCCAGTTCCACGGAAAGCTCGGCGGTCATGGCTTTTGCCAAAGCCACAGGGGCGGCATAGGTCTCATCGCCGTTTTCACCCTCGGTAATCTTCGAGTAGAAAAGTTTATCAAGGCCAATGGTAGCCATAGTTCATTCCTCCAATCCATACAGTTTTGCCACGTCAATGGCATAGTGGTGGTAGCCGGTATCGTCCTCATGGCCGATGTACCGCCTGTCCGTAATCACAAAATCAGCGGCAAGGAGCGCATTTGAAAGCTGCCCCTTCCGCATCAGATAGTTCCCTTTGGAGAACAGGGAGAGCCGCGCCTCCTGGGCTTCATACCCCGGCAGGTTATCTGCGTGAAGTTCATAGGTATCCGCCAAAGGCGTGACCACCACATATTCCTCCGGCGGCTCCCGAGAACACGCCTGTCTCCACAGGCAGTCCGCAGCCGGTGACCGCAGCCTTGATTTCCGAAAGCAGGCTCAAATCTTCTCCACCTCCTCGTCCAGCTTCGCCTTCATGGCGTTGATACAGGCATTCCGGGAAGAGGAACGGGCTGGTTTTAAGAAGGGTTTTGCGGGCTGGCCGCTTTTGCCGTATTCCAGGATGGTGGCGATCTTGGCGTTGCTGTCGCCGTCCGACCTCGGCTCGGAAAAGCCCACCTTCACATTGAAGTCCCCATTCTTATCCTGCAGGGCGGGAGATGTGCCAAGGGAGCGAAGAAGCTCCCCGGTGCTTCGGGACTCATACTTCGTCCCGCTGCCGATAACCGCCTGCAGGTTGGAACGCACCTTGTCCTCCACAACCTCCGCACCCGCCTCCAGCACCTTCGGGAGAATCTCATCGGTTTTATCCGCCAGCCGGGATACCTTCATCAGGAAATCATCCGGCATCCTCCATGTCGCTTTAGCCATCGTCCTCACAACCTCCATATCGTTCGCTTCCGTGCAAGCACGAAAGCTCATTCATTCCGGTGTTCGTCCTCTCCCCAAAAAGCCATGCGGCTTTCCGGGGACCCCTAACGCACCTCCTGTACCAGTACTTCCAGATACATCCCCCTGCCTTTGACATCCTCCACCGAAGTAATCTCAAAGGTATGCCCGTCACAGAGGATGCGCATATCGGTTGTGACCGTAACGCCGGGTATCACGCGGAATTGAAAAAGGTCGGTGGCAGTGGAAAAGGATGCCATGTTGGCCCATTTCTCACTGCCGTGCCGGCCTTCCCGGTAAGCGCGTACCTCTGCCACGGTCACATCCGTTTCCGTCTTAAAGCCCTCATCATCCTGCGTGAACTGTTTTTCCACAATGGAGATGAAGGTGTTCATCTTTCCAAAGCTCATGTCACACCTTCCATTCCCGGTCGAGCCGAAGCAGAAGGTTGACCGTGTTCCAGACCTGCTGTGCCGCGTTTGTGTTATCAGCAAAGAATCCGCCCGTGGAACCGTCCCTGGACTCATAGAAATGCGATGCCAGCATAATCACCGCCTGTTCAGTGGTGGCCGGCATTGCGTTCTCCGTATAATAGCCCTCCTGGATATGCTGGTAGCTCTCCGCGTAGGAAACAGCGGCGGTGATGTAGCTCTGCAAAAGCGCGTCATCCACCGAATGTTCCAGAATCAGGTTTGCTTTGACTTTTTCCAGCAGAGTGTCCATCACCGCCGCCCCCTTCCTTAACTGGATGCCATCAGGCCCGCTGCCTTCAGCTTGGCCAGCAGGCCGTTGAAATCAGAAACCAGAGTGGAAACATCCTCCGCAACACTGTCTGCCTGGTTTGCCGCCTGGGGAACCTCGGCGGCGGGCAAACCGGTAACAGAAGCCCCCTCCTTGATTTCGAGGGTGCCTCCGATCACCCACTTATCGCCACCCTGCTCCATGTAGTTCTTTACGTTGTAACTCATCTGTCAGCCCTCCCTTACGATGCTTTCTGTACCAGCACCTTGACAGCCTCCGGCAGGATCATCTTGCCGTCCACGCGCTGGGAAGCGAGGAAGCCCACCTGACCGTTTGCCGCATACAGTTCGTTCAGGCGCTTGAAGGAACGCCCCTGGCGGTCTGCGATCCAGTAGTAGCTGAAGTCGCCAAAAGCGATGGTCTTCGCGCTGGCGGCGATGGCGGGCATATAGGCCGAAGTACGCACAGGACGACCCAGGATGGTATCCGGCGTTCCGGCAGTCAGGGAAGGCTGCCACAGGTACTGGCCGCTGCCATCTTTCAGTTTACGGACTGCCTTGATGGTGGAATCGTTCAGCACCCACACAGCGTTGCGGCGGTAGGGCGATTTCAGGGAGTAGAACAGGTCGATCAGTTCATCGGCGGTAATCGCGGTGGCAGATGCGGCAGTGATGCCGGTCTCTGCGCCGCCGCTGGCTGCCAGGATGCCCAGGGGCTTGCCGGAGCCATCCCCGGTAAAGAAGGCTTCCTCCTCCTTGGCGCCGATACGGCGGGCAAACTCACGGGAGATGTAGCTTTCCAGGTCAAAGACACTGTCGTTTAACAGTTCCTCGGAAACCTTGATCATCGTCCCCAGCTTATACGCCCCGATGGATACCTGGCCGAAGGAATCATCGCTCTCCGTGTAGGCACCTTCCTCATCGATCCAGGATGCGGTACCCTTGGTCGCCACTACCGGGATCTTCCGGTCGCCGCTGGATGTCTGGATCACCCTGGCAAGCTGGCGGAATACATTTTCCTCTTCCAGTGCTTCCACCAGGGTACGCTCGTACTCATCCGGCACCAGGTAGCCGCCCTCGGAATCCGTCCCGATCTGCAGCGCATTCACCACGGTAGGCATCGGAGCCTTGGAACGCATCATGTTCCAGAAGTTCTGGCGGTACTCATCGGTGGCGCGGCCGGTCTTAGTCTCCTCCTTGCCGCTCATGGGCTTACCCGTCAGGGGCTTGTTTACCGGGCGGTTCAGTTCCGCCTCCAGCGCCTCCTGACGTTCCAGGCGGGCGATCTCCTTGCCCAGGTCGGTGATCTCCTGCTCCATACGGGTATAGGCGGCGTCATCCTCGGCGGACAGGACGCCCTTATCGTTTCTGTGGGAATCCAGAAAGGCTTTCGCGGCTTCCCAGGCTTTGGCGCGCTTCTCGCGCAGTTCAAGAATCGTCATAGTGGTATCCTCCTTAATGTTTCAAAAGATTGAGCCGCTCGTAGAGACTGTCTACGGAGCGGCCCTTGGGTTTGGAATCTTCGGTTTTCTTAGGATTGGTCCTGCAGCTGGCCGCGATCTTATCCATCAGGGAGTTGACCACAGCGGCTTTGGAATACAGCATGGACACCGCAGGCGGCTCCATGTCCTCCGGGATCTCCGCCCGTGCCAGGACATCATCGGCAAAGCCAAGCTCCACCGCCTTGTTTGCGTCCATCCAGGTCTCTGCGTCCATCAGATGTGAGAGCTTGGCGCGGGACAGCCCGGTCTTGATTTCATAGGCGTTGATGATGGAATCCTTCACGCTGCCAAGCATCTCGATGGCCTTCTGCATCTCTGCGGTATCGCCCATAGCCACCGTCATGGGATTGTGGATCATCATCATGGACACCGGACTGACCAGTACTTTTGTACCAGCCATAGCAATGACCGAGGCTGCGCTGGCTGCGATGCCATCGATCTTCACGGTCACGTTGTGCGGATAATCCATCAGCATGTTATAGATCTGGGCCGCCGCCACGCAGTCGCCGCCGGGGCTGTTGATCCAGACCGTGATGTCCCCGTCCCCAGCCATCAGTTCCTCCTTGAAAAGCTGGGGCGTGACGTCATCGTCAAACCAGCTTTCCTCAGCGATGGTGCCGTTCAGAAACAGCGTTCTCTCCACTGTTTCCGTCTGATTCTCCTGATTCGTCACCGTCCTGTTCTTCCACTTCCAGAACTTCTTCATCGGGTTTTTCCTCCTTTCCCGTTTGTGTATCTGCAAAAGCCCCCGCATTCCCCAGCGGGAGCATATTGCCGTTGATCAGGTACAGGTCGCCGCCTTCCTCGGCAGGGATGCGGTCCATGTTCTCCAGTTCCCGGATGTCATTGGCGCTCATCCAGCCGTTCTGCCTTGCGGTAGCGTAGCCGGACATCCTGCTGGCATAATCGCCCCGGAGCAGCCCTTCCACGTTGAACTTGGCAAAATACCGCTTCTTTTCCTCCGGGGAAAAAAGCGTCCGCTGGATGGACTGCTCCCAGCGCACCAGCCAGGGCTCCAGCGTGTATTTCACGAACTCCAGAGACTGCTGCTCAATATTAGAAAAGCTCGACTTCTCCAGGTCGCCCACCATGTGGGGCGGCACCCGGAAAATTCGAGCAATCTCATTGATTTGAAATTTTCTGGTTTCCAAAAACTGTGCCTGTTCCGGCGAGATGCCAATCGGCGTATATTTCATTCCTTCCTCTAAGACAGCGATCTTATTAGCATTACCGCTGCCTCCAAAGGTGGACTGCCAGCTTTCCCGGACACGCTGCGGGTCTTTGATGGTACCCGGATGCTCCAGGACACCGCCAGGGGCCGCACCGTTTGCAAAGAACTTCGCCCCGTATTCCTCACAGGCAATCGCCATACCGATGGCGTTCTTTGCCATAGCGATAGGGGAATACCCCACCAGTCCGTCAAAGCCAAGCCCTGGGATATGCAGCACATCGGAAGGATTCAGCCGGACAAGACTGCCTTTGACCGTAGGCGCATCATCCATGCTGACGGTGTATTCGTAATAAAGCTGTCCATTGCTGTCACGATTCACCGTCATCCGGTCCGGCATCAGCGGATAGAGGGCAATCACTTCACCTTTTCCGTTGCGGATAATCTGTGCGTAAGCATTGCCCCACAGCAAAAGATGGGTCATGAGCGTCTCCCGGAACACGAAGGAACTCATCTCCGGGTTTGGTTCGTCATGCAAGAGCAGATACAACGGATGGTTAATGGCTTTCTCCTTGTCTCCGTTCTCCTTATAGTGGTAAAGGTGCAGAGGAAGACCTGCCACTGCTTCCGCCAGGATGCGGACGCAGGAATACACCGCCGTCATCTGCATGGCAGACCGTTCATTCACTCTCTTGCCCGCAGTGCTTCCTCCGAAGAAAAAGCTGTAAGCGCTGCCCGTAGTGCGGTTCTGGGGCTTATCCCTGGAACGGAAAAGCCCGGAAAAGATACCCATATCGAATCACCGTCCTTCCTCAAATAAACAAAAGGCCCCGGCTGTCATAAACCGAAGCACCTGTATCATTGCCACAGCGGATCGCACGGTCAAGCCCCATGATGGTGGCGATTGCACCGTCAATCTTCTCTGTGGATTTTTCTTTGTCCGCCTTGATGTTGCCCGCCGGGTCAGTGCGGATGAAGATGTTGTCCATCATCCACCGCAGCACCGGGTGGCCTCCGTGGGCGATCTTTTCCTCCAGCACCAGCTTCATCAGTTCCTTGGTAGGAGGACTCATATCCTTAAAGCCCTGTCCGAATGGGACTACTGTAAAGCCCATCGAAGATCACGCCGTGGGTGTTAAAGCCGTGCTTGTTTGCCACATCCGCCGACAGCACCTGGTAGGAGGAGTTGGTGGGCAGATAGGTAATCTTCTTCTGGGATTCCAGTATCTTCACCCGCTTGGAAAGCGCCGGGCAGAACCGCACCATATCCACCGCCACATCAAACACAATCTTTGCCTGGTTGCGGTCTGCGGCGCATCCATACACCTCGGCCCGTTCCTCGCCATCCCCGCAGAGGAGCAGGAGCGCCACAGCGGCGGCAAGTTCCGACTTGCCCTGCTTCTTTGGGATCTCGATATACGCCGTGTTGAATTGGCGGTAACCGTTGGGCTTTAAAACGCCGAACAGGTCGCGGATGATCTGCTCCTGCCAGTCGATCAGTTCAAAGGGCTTGCCCGCCCAGGTGCCTTTGGTATGGCAGAGGGACTCGATGAACATCACCGCATAGTCGGCGGCGTCCTTATCGTAGTGCGAGGTCTTCGCCATAAACCTGGTGGGCTTGTATTTCTTCAGTTTTCGCATGGACACCACCTCCAAAATGGCATAAAAATAAGCCGCATCACTGCGACCTCCAAAATGGTTCTGTACGAGAGAAAGAGCCATGCGGCTCGATCTCAGGTTATTGTTTTCGCGGTTATTTACTGCTGCATCGCCCAGGCGATGGCGTGGCCACCATCCTCGAAAAGTTCTGCGCTCATGGCGATGAGGTTCAGGCGGCACTCAATGTAGCTGTACCCGGTTTCTTCCGGTGTCTCGATGAACTCGTATACCCCGGCGATGAATCCCTTCCAGGCATGGTCGGTGACCAGTACCTTGTCGCCCATCTTCAGCACCGCGCCCTCGCCGGCGGTGACCTTCATCGAAAGGTTCTCCATCGTGCTGGTGTTCGGCAGCCGGTAGCGGTTTACGCAGTTCTCGGTGTAGTCCTCGTATCTCTTAATCCCTGTTTCTTTCATCTTCGTATCCTCCGTTTTCTTCGTTTTCTTCGTTTTCCCTTTCGGTGTGTACATATTCGCTCTAAAAGCACATATTATCAAGTTAATTCTGATCATAATCTGCACAAAGATCGGAGGAATAAATTGTGTATATCACTCCTGCGTATGGCGGTGGATCGTCTCAATGATCTGCTCCTGCTCGGACGGCCCCACGCCAATGGACTGGAGCGCCTGCCTGGTGCCGCAGTCCGGGCAGATGAGCGTTTCGTTGTCCTCCCGTGAAAGTGCCGGAGCGCCGTGGTAGGTCCTGCCGCACAGTGGGCAGACCGCCATTCGGATCACATTATCCTTCATATCCGCATACCTCCCTGCATTTATCGTAGGCGTCAACCAGGACGTTTTTATCAAAACGGAAGGTATCGTACCCTTCCAGGCAAGTCCTCATATAGAAATTGCTCGGAATCCCAACCGGCCTGTCCTCATGCATGATGTAGGCAAAGGCCGTCACCGTCCTGCGCTTTCCCGTGCGGATGCCTTTGTACTGAAGCCGGATGTCCCGCTTGTAGTAGAAATTGGGGAATCCTTCGTAGCGGTCGAGAGCGGCTTCATCGGTCGCCGTTACCTCCCAGATCACCACAGGGACTGTGCCGCCTTCGCTTTCCTCGATGGTCAGGTAGGAGCCGGTCTTACTCCCCTTAAAAAGCAGTTCCCAGCCCTTCAGGTTGGCCGTGCCGAGGATCGTGGCGTGGGGACAGCGCATCCGCATCTGCCCGACATTCAGGTTGCTGCCGTAAGCAATGTAGTATCTTTTTTCTTTCATGGTATCCATCCTTTCCGAAGGGGTTACCCTTCTACCACCTTAAGACCGCCGAAGCGGTCAAGGGTAAGGTGGCAGGAGGCTAACTCCTGCGGTTCCTTCAAGCGGCTGCTCTACCGTGCCGGAAGGCTGTGTCCCCGGTCAGGTTGCGGGTCAGGAAATCCCTGGCCGTTGCGAACTCCTCACCGATGAAGCCCAGGCGGAGGAGCCAGGTGCGCATGGCGTATTTGGGGTTCTCGTTCTGCTGGGGCTTGGGGCTTGCGGTGCGCACATCCTTTGCCATCTGGCTTAAGGCCAGGCAAAGCTGGATGTAACTCTTGAGCTGTCCTGCGTGGATGCCGCCCCTGCGCTCTGCGGTCGGCTCATCAAATTGGAAAAGCCGGAATTCGACCGTCCCCTTGGTAAAGGTGGCATGGAGGTTCAGCATATGGTAGCGGCTGTCGTTGTAGTGGTGGCTCCTGCCGTAGCTTGCGCCGTTGCTGGTGTACCAGATGTCTGCAAGGTGCGCCATCGAGCGGGGCTTCCTGCGGTTGACCTGCTCCAAAAACCGAGGGTCTACCGTGCGGCAGTAGCGGCTCATGCGGCCCCGGTCGAGCTTCAGCGCCTCGGCGATCAGGCTTTCGTGGCTCGCCATGATGTTGGCAAGGTTCCGAAGGCTCTGCGGCGTGTGCCCCTGCGCCCCGATGTGGATGTGGACTCCGCATCCTCTGGAGGCATCGCTTTTCGCACCGTTGTGGCGAAGCTGCCTGCAAAGTTCCTGCAGGGTTTCGATGTCGCCGTAGGTCAGGATCGGGGTGACCAGTTCGCATTTCTGCTCGTCCGGTCCCGCAATGGAAACGTCCTTCTGGAATTTCCATTCGCGGCCCTCCGCATCCCAAGCCGACCAGGTGCTGTATCCGTTGCGGCCGGCGGTGTTCTCGTATCTGCCTGTGCCGAAGTAGGCGGCGGCAACCTTCGCTGCCCTCTGGCGGGTGATGCTGTTCATCTCGACCTCGACCCCGATGGTCTGGTTCTTCATCTCTGCAATCTGCCTTGCGGTCTTTTCGTTCATTCTGAAATCCTCCGTTTTCTGCCTTGCGGCTGTGTGTTTTCCCTTTCGGTGTACACATATTCGCTCTAAAAGAGGATAATAGCAAGTTCATTCCGCGTTATATATTACACAAAGATGACCGCAGGATATTGTGTAGTTTATGGCTCGGAAGTCCTGCATTGATAAATGCATTACATACCACAATCGCAAGTGCCATCGTTACTGCCTCAAATACACATGAAAGAAAATATTTGCAGTAGGTAGCCATTGTATGACTGACCATCCTGTTTCCTGCCATCGTGGAACAGGCAATCGCACCGAGCGGCACAATAATCAGGATCTTTAAGAACCTGAAATACACTGTGTAGATGATAAAAAATCCACATATAATAATGATGATTGCAAGCAAAGCTGTAAGTATCAGCATTACCAGACTCTCACCAAATCCGAGTCCCTTAATGATGTCTGCCTGTGTACTGTCAATGGCAAGCTGCGTCGTTGTCCCTGCAGATATAAGTCCCACCAGATTTCCTATGGAAGTAAAAAACGCTTTCATAATCGTGACATTATTTGCAACAAACCATTCTGCAAGTCCCAGTCGGATAAGCATACGCAGGATTGATTCAAACCTCATCTCATCTTTAACATCTATGCTTTCCGAGCAGAAACCGATAACAAAGAACAGCACAACGAGGGATGCGCCGACCGCTACAAAGACCGGCTCAATACCCTCAATAACTGCCCAGGGACCTCCGCCCTTGAAACTGACCGGTGACTGTCCAAGCATTGCAAAGACCAGGGATATCTGATTGTTCCAAAACCCAAACACCGCCTCAAGAAGTGCAAGGATCTTGTCTCCAAGCTTAAAAATATCCATACTTGTTATTCACCTCTTTCCTTTTACTAAAAGGGGAACTTTTTCCCCCATCTTAGAAGCCTAAGAATGTCAGAACTGTTGAAATACCAGCCATCATGACACCTGCTACAATTCCTTTCAGTGCAGAGTTCATGGTAGATGAATCCTGCTGCTGATATGCTTGTGCGAACTCCATGACATTCTTTGCAAGAATGATGACACCGACCGCACCAATGACTGCAATGATAAGTGTCTTTAAATTCTCAAGCGGCTGTGTTACTGCGGAAGTATCTGTACCTGCCGCAAAACAAGTTGTGCTCATAAGCATTACTCCCATAAGTGCTCCGGATAATGCCGGAACGAATCTCTTCTTAAAGTGAATGAATCTGCTCTTCATGCCTTTCTCCTCCATCTGATTGTTGTTTGTCGTAATAATCTGTTCTTTTCTCATGTTGTCTGTCTCCTTTTTGATAAAAAAATAAGCCAGCAGGGATAATCCCTAACTGGCTGTTAAAAGTTACTCTATATGATCAGGCAATGCCTGTTGTAATGATTAAGCTGTTCTTCCCCCTTATCTTTTCTTTTTTCTTTTGCGGTTCTTTCTCTTTTTTACGCGGCTTCTCTCTTTGCACCTGTTTTTCTGTTCCTGTAATTTCAATGCCTGCTGTGATTTTGTGCCGATGCCTGTTTCCATCGTCTGCTTTTTCGCTTCTCGCTGCATCCGTTTCGGATTTCTTTTTATATCCTTTACAACAGTTTCAACAGCCGGACTGAATTTCAAACTGAAATAGTATTTTTGAATATATTCCTGCACTTCGTAATCTTTTGGTTCTGCACCAAATGTTACCTTCGCCACAGATAGTTTGCCATCTTCAAT
>VOFC01000255.1_pt1 | contig 20001 bp, 37 predicted proteins | sample 5384161 | NCBI WGS metagenome assembly VOFC01 (sample SAMN12384722, study PRJNA508395) | human gut metagenome | isolation source: healthy gut B | host: Homo sapiens
TAGTAAAAAAGAAAATTAAAATCTAACAGTAATTTCGATATGAGTATAGATTATTTGATTTTTAATATTTGGGAGGAGATAAATGAAGACAGTAATAGGAGTCAAGTTTAGAAAACCAGGCAAAGTATATTTCTTTGATCCAGAAAATATGCAAATAAAAAAAGAAGATTATGTAATAGTAGAAACATCAATGGGCGAAGAAATTGGGAAAGTAGTAATAGATAATAAAAAAAGTAAATGAAGAAAAGTTAGCAAATCCATTAAAAAAAAGTAATTAGATTAGCAAGAAAAAAAAGATTTGAGACAATACGAAGAAAATAAAAAAAGGAACCAGAAGCATTAAAAATATGTGAACAAAAAATAAAAAAACATAAACTAAATATGAGGTTAATAGATGTAGAATATAAATTTGATAATAGCAAAATTTTATTTTATTTTACAGCAGAAGGTAGAGTTGATTTTAGAGATTTAGTAAAGGATTTAGCAAGTGTTTTTTAAAACAAGAATTGAATTAAGACAAATTGGTGTAAGAGATGAAGTAAGAAGAATAGGTGGAAATGGTATTTGTGGTAGAGAATTGTGTTGTTGTTCTTTCTTAGGAAACTTTGAAACTGTATCTATAAAGATGGCAAAAGAACAAAATATATCACTAAATCCAGCCAAAATTTCTGGAAATTGTGGAAGATTAATGTGTTGTTTAAAGTATGAACAAGAAGTATATGAAGAAAAATTAAAAAGACTACCAAAAGTTGGAGCAATTGTGAAAACAGAAGACGGAGAGGGAACAGTAGAAGAAGTAGAAACTTTAAAAGAAAAAGTTAAAGTTAAAGTAAAAGATGGAGACGATTATTTTTATAAGAAATATGATTGTTCAGATATAAAAATAATAAAAAAAATATAGAAAAACATAAAATTGATCCAGAAGAAAAAAGAACATCAAAAAAGAATTAGAAGAACTAGAAAAATTGGAAAAAACAGATACTGTAGAGGACGATATAGAGTAATATTAGTGGAAGGTGGTGAACTTAAAATGGCATATAAAATTACAGATAAATGTATATGTTGTGGTGCATGTGCAGCAGCATGCCCTGTAGAATGTATTTCACAAGGAGAAGAAAAAATATGTAATAGATGCAAGTGCATGTATTGGATGCGGAACTTGTGCAGGTGTATGTCCTGTCGAAGCGCCAGAAGAAGAATAAATAACAGAAAAATAGGTAGAATAAATATTTTTTAATCTACCTATTTTTTCTTGACATAAAGATTTAATTAATATAATATTAAAAAAATATTAGGAGGAGAGTATTAAGTATGAGTGATTTTATTTCGTTTTTATTTAAAACAAATGCATTAAATATATGTCCAGAGAATAGTCCATTTTGGTATACATCAGGAAAAATAGGACCATATTATATAAATGCAGAATTTTATATGGTAGCAAACAAGATTCTAAAGATTTATTGGAATTTATTAATCAAGAAAAGGAAAATGAATTAGAATTACCAATAAAACTTTTAAAAAAATTGAGAAACAATATACTGAAAATGAAATATACAGATATGTTATTAATGAAATGAAAAACAAAATAGAACAAAACATAGATGTTAACGAAATTGACTATGTTTCTGGTGGGGAAAGAAGAGACTGGTTTTTCTCTTATATGATAGCTAAATTATTAAATAAACCACATATAACAATATATAAAAACTTAAATTCGGTTGTTAGTGATTTTGAATTTACTGATGTAAAACCAATAGAAAATATTGAAGGAAAAAATGTTCTACATGTCGTTGATATGATAAATACATCATCAAGTTATGTACGCGCATGGATCCCAGTTATAGAAAAACTAGGTGGTAAAATCAAATGGAGTATATCTTGTGTAGATAGAATGCAAGGCGGAGCAAAAGTACTAGAAGATAGAGGTATAAAATGTATGTCAATTGTACAAGTTGATAAGACTTTGTTTGATAAAGCTCTAGAATTAAATGTAATTAATAAAGAACAATATAATATGGTAAATGAATATATAAAAAATTCGGATGAAACAATGAGAAAATTTTTGAAAGAACATCCAGAATTTTTAGAAAATGCACTTGTGTCAGATGAAAAAACAGTAGGAAGAGCAAAAAATGTGTATAGAACAAAATTTATACGATTTAAAATAATATAAAAAATCATTTTAGATATTATTAAATAAAAAGTTTATAAAAAAAGATTTTATTTCGAAACTGTTTTTGAATATTTACAAAAAAAACTTCTTTGTTAAATTTAATTAACAAAGAAGTTTTTTTATTTCTATTTAGAGCTATTTTCTATATTTTATACAGAAAAACATGCTTAATTTTCAGATTCTTTATTTGTTATTTCTTCTAAATCTAATAATTCTTGCCATCTTAAATCAACTTCTTTTTGGAATTCTTCTATCATCCATTCATTTCCTGGTTTGAACATGTGTTTAAAACGTCTTTTGTGGTCTTAAAAATTCTTCTATTGGTAGTTTATTTTTTGGTTTATAATTTACTACATATCTTCCATCTATTACTTCATATAATGGCCAGTAACATGTTTCTACAGCAAGTTTTATAATGTCCATTAACATATCTGTAGGATATCCCCATCCTCTAGGACATGGAGTTAAAACATTTTAAAAATGTTGGACCTTCTGTGTATATTGCTTTTTCAGATTTTTCATATAAATCTTTAAAGTTATTAAGAGGAGCTGTTTGAGCAACATAAGGAATATGATGTCCAACCATAACTTTAGTTAAATCTTTTCTGGCTTGCATTTTCCTGGAATAACAGTTCCGGCTGGAGTTGTTGTTGTGTCTGCAAATTTTGGAGTTGCAGAAGAACGTTGAATACCAGTATTCATATAAGCACCATTATCATAACATACATATACCATGTCATGACCTCTTTCCATTGCACCAGACAAACTTTGAAGACCTATATCATAAGTACCGCCATCACCACCAAATGAAATAAATTTAGTATGCTCATCTTCAGGTAATTTACCTTGTCTTTTTAGAGATTTATAAGCAGCTTCAACACCGCTAGCTGTGGCTGCTGTACACTCAAAAGCAGTATGAATAAAAGAATCTGTCCATGCTGTATATGGATAAATAAAAGTAGAAACTTCCATACAGCCAGTAGCACAAGATATAACTGCATGGTCATCCTTTTTTAATGCTCTTAAAACCATTCTACCAACTACTGGTGCTCCGCAACCAGCGCACATTCTATGACCTGCAGTGAATCTAGAAGGCTTTTCAGCCATTATTTGTTTTAGATTATATGCCATTTTTTTTTTCATTCCTTTCTAATTATTTCTTAATCCTAAATAACGATATGGATTTTCTATTTTTTCCTGTAGATACAATTTCTTGTAAATCATCAAAAAACGCTTTCTATATCTGTAACTGATACATCTCTACCACCAATACCATATATATAATTACACATTGGTACAGTTTTTTATTTACATACATGCCAGATGTAACGTCTTCAAACAAAGCACCACCAGCGGCGTTTAAAGAATCAGCTTTATCTAAAACTGCAACAGCCTTTAATCCAGATAATGCCTTTTGCAATTTCATCAGATGGAAAAGGTCTAAATACTCTGATTTTTAAAAGACCTGCTTTTATTCCTTTTTTTTCTTAAATTATCTACAACGTATTTAGTTGTACCAGCAGTTGAATTCATACAAACAATTGCAATTTCTGCATCATTTAGTTTATATTCTTCAAAGAATGAATACTTTCTACCTGTTAATTCTTCAAATTCTTTTTGCTACATCCAAAATTACCTTTTTCGCATTTTGCATAGCAACAGATTGTTGATATTTATGTTCAAACAAATAAGCTTGTAGGTCAAGAGGGCCAATAGCCATTGGTTCGTTACGATTTAGTAAGTAATGGTCAGGTTTATAAGTTCCAACAAAAAGATTTCACTTTATCATCTTCTAATAATTCTATATTTTCTATAGAGTGAGATGTAATAAATCCATCTTGACAGACCATTAATGGAAGTAATACGTCTTTATGTTCGGCAATTCTATGTGCCATAATTAAATTGTCATAAGCTTCTTGGTTATTTTCAGAAAATAACATTATCCAGCCACTATCACGAACGCCCATTGCATCAGAATGATCATTATGTATATTTAGTGGTCCAGAGACAGCACGATTTACTAGTGACATTACAATAGGCAATCTTAAGCTAGAAGCAATATAAATCATTTCCCACATAAGAGATAAACCATTTGCAGATGTTGCAGTCATAGCTCGTGAACCAGCAGCTTCAGCACCAATACAAGCACTCATTGCACTATGTTCACTTTCTACTGCAACAAATTCAGTATCTACTTTGCCATTACTAACAAATGTAGAAAAATATTGGGGTATTTCTGTAGAAGATGTAATAGGAAAAGCTGCTACGACATCAGGATTAATTTGTTTCATAGCAATAGCAGCAGCTTCATTACCACTTAAACGTTCTCTAATTCCCATTTATTCATTACCTCCTTCATCTTTCATTTTAATTGCTCCAAAAGGGCAAACTTTTGCACAAACTCCACAACCTTTGCAATAGTCGTAGTTAAAATCTTCTCTTTGTTGATTTTCATTAACAGGAATTGCATCATCAGGACATACAGGAAAGCATAATCCACATTGTTTACACTTTTCAGAAATAAAAATAGGTTTTATAGATCTCCAATCGCCTGTTTTAAAACATATTGCATTTCCAGCTTCATATATATTTCCACCGATAGTTAATTTATCAGCTGGTGTATGGATATTAATATTATCAGACATATATTTAAACTCCCTTTCTTTTGATATTAATTTATATAAATTAATTTATTTTTTTTCACTTCTTTTAAAGCTAAAGTTAAAGCTTTCATATTTCCTTCTATAACTTCAGGTTTTTAGCAAATTTATGTTTAAAAGAACCTTCCATATCTTTTAAAAAGTTCTTCATCTGTCATAACTTTACTAACTTTAACAATTGCAGCAAGCATTGGAGTATTAGGAAAATATTTTCCCAAAGCTTCCATAGAAACTTTTCTTGCATCAATTGTATATATATCACCACTGTATCCATTTAATACAGAATTTAAATAGTTTGCATCTTTAGTTGTATTAATGACAATTGCACCAGATTCTTTTTTTAGACCAGCAGTTACATCTATACTTTCTAAAAGTGTATCATCTACAACAACTACGTAGTCAGGTTTATAAATGTTGCTATGAATACGAATTGGTGAGTTACTAATACGATTATAAGCAGTAATTGGTGCACCCATTCTTTCTGGACCATATTCTGGAAAACCTTGAATATATTTCCCAGTATTAAAAGCAGCATCAGCAAGTAAAAGAGAAGCTGTTTTAGCACCCTGGCCACCTCTACCATGCCATCTTATTTCTACTAAATCATTCATATTTAAATTGATAACCTCCTTAAGTTAAAATATATGATTAAAGTATATGCCTAAAAGCAAGGAAAGTCAATACTTAAAGAGGTGATGTTAACACATAAAAGGTATAAAGAAATTTATAAAATATAAATTAGTTGAACAAAATCAAATGATACTATATAATTAATCAAGTAAGAAAATAAAAATTTTAGAACAAATAAAAATATTTGTTAAATATAGAAATTTTAGTAGTGTTTAATAAAAAAATAGATATTCACAAAAAGGAGACAAGAATGTTTGATCAAAATATTAAATTTAAATACACATGGAGACCTTATCAAGAAAAAGTTTTAAGAGATGTTCAAAAATATATATCAGATGGTAAAGTTAATATTGTTGCAGCACCACGGATCTGGAAAAACTATTTTGGGATTAGAGCTTGCAAGAAGTCTTGGAAAACCAGTAATGATTTTAGCACCAACTGTTACAATAAAAAATCAGTGGATACAAAGGTTTATTTCATCTTTTACAAATTTTACAGATGTTCGGAGTGGATTAGTACCAATATTTACAATTTGAAATTTTTTAATGTAGTTACATATCAAGCACTTCATTATGCTTTTAAAAAGCAAAAAATTAGAAGTCAAAAAGTGAAGATACAGATGAAATTGAAGAAAAAAGAAGAAGGAATAGAAGATTTAGAAAAAATTAAATCTTACAATTTGATAGAAGAAATTAAAAAAAAAAAAAAAATAATATTTCTACAATTGTTTTGGATGAGGCACATCATTTAAAATCAGAATGGTGGAAAAGTTTAAGTAAAGTTATAGAATCTTTTAAATAATATAAAAATAATTTCTCTAACAGCAACTCCACCATATGATGCAGATTTAAAAACTTGGCAAAGGTATATAGATTTATGTGGAGAAATTGATGCTGAAATATCAGTTCCAGAATTAGTAACAGTTAATAATTTGTGTCCACATCAAGATTACATATATTTTAATTATCCAAGCAAAGAAGAGCAAGAAAAAGTTGACAATTACAAGATAAAATTAAAAAGATATTAGATGATTTGAAAACAAATCAAACTTTTATTAATGCTATAAAAAATCATCCTTATATGAAAAACACCATATAATTATGAAAGTGAAATATTAGAAAATGTAGAATATTATAGTAGCATGATTATATTTCTAAATAGCTTACAAGAACCAATTAATAAAGAAAATAGAGAGATACTGGGGCATAAAAATACTATTCCAAAATTGACAATAGAATGGATGGAAATACTTTTAAAAAATATAATTTTAATTGATAGAAAAAATTATTTGAATTATGAAGACGAAATTTTAAATATAGAAAAAAAGAATTAAATAAAATAGGTGTTATAGAAAAAAATACATTTTCGTTTTCTGAAAATAAAACTTTAGAAAAATACTTTATAAATAGTATAGGAAAATTGGACAGTATTTCAAAGATTGTAGATATTGAATATGAATCACTAAAAGAAAAATTAAGAATGGTTATTTTGACAGACTTTATTAGAAAAGAATACTTAGAAACAGATAATATTGAAACAAATAAAATGGGTGTATTTCCAATTTTTAAATCTTTATTAAATAAAATCCTGAAATAAATTTAGCGGTTTTAACAGGAAGTGTTTTTGTAATTCCAAGTAAACTACAAAAAAATATTTATAATATGTGTGAAGAAAATAATATAGATAAAAGAAAAGTAAAATTTAAAAATTTAATAATTTCAGATAAATATGTACAAGTTGCTATTTCAGATTCAGTGAGAAATAAAGTAATGAATTTAATATCAAAACTATTTGCTGAAGGAAAAATTCAAATTATTATTGGAACAAAATCATTGCTAGGAGAAGGATGGGATGAACCAAGTATTAATAGTTTAATACTTGCAAGTTTTGTAGGTTCATATATGTTGTCAAACCAAATGAGAGGAAGAGCAATACGTGTTAATGAAAATCTGAGAAAAACAGCTAATGTTTGGCATTTGGTTTGTGTAACAGAAGATGATGAAAAAGAAAATAAAATAAAAAAAATGCAGATTATGAAATGTTAAAGAGAAGATTTGAAGCATTTTCAGGAATTGGATATGAATCAAATTTAATAGAAAACGGATTAGAAAGACTAAATGTAAATCCACCATTTACAAAAAGAGAGAGTAGAAGAGTTAAATAAAAATGCTAAAAAAAATTATTCTGTAAAAAGAGAAGAAATGTATGATAGATGGAAAAATTGTATTCAAAATATGGATGTAAAAATGCCAAGATGATAGATGAAATTGAAGTTCCAAAAGAAGATAAAATGAAAAAGCTTGGTTTATAGATTCAAAATTTGTTATTATTAGTATAATTGCAATAATGGTTTTACTAGGTTTAATATTAGGTTTTTTGAAACTGAAAATTTTATTTGTTTTAATAGAGATGATACTTGAATATATATAGCAACTAAAGTTGTAAAAATAAAAAGATTAAGTAGCAGTCAAGGAAGTTTGAAAGAGCTTTCAAAAAGTTGTGCTAGATTCTCTATATAGATGTAAGTTTATAAAAACTGGAAAGTCAAGAATAAAAGTAGTTGTGAGAACTGGTGAAAAAGGGAAGATTAATTGCTATTTAACAGGAGCAACGATGCAAGAAAATAATTTGTTTATAGATTCTTTAAAAGAAACATTGGAAAAAACTGTAAATCAAAGATATATAATAGTAAGGTTAAACAAAAATTACAAGAAGCTAATGATTATTATAATGTTCCAACAGTTTTATCACAAAACAAAGAAATGGCAGAAGTATTTTATACATATTTTAAAAATAGGATAGGAAAATGTGATTTAATATATACTAAAAATGCAGAAGGTAGAAGATTATTATTGAAAGCTAGAGCAAGTAGTTTGAGTTTAAAAGATAAAATTACAAGAAAACAAGTATATAGTAATTGGAAATAAAATATAAAATTAACATTTTACATAAAGTGTGGCTTTTTGCTTGACTTTTTTTCCAGTTTCAGGATAATATATAATAGTAAGAAATTGTGACCATAAATAGATTTTTAGTGGTCTAAGGAGGAAAAATAGTTTATGGGAGAAGTTATAGTTGTAACATCCGGAAAAGGTGGAGTAGGAAAAACAACAACTACAGCTAATCTAGGATCTGCATTGGCATTAAATGGAAAAAAAGTTGTATTAGTTGATACAGATATTGGACTTAGAAATTTAGATGTAGTAATGGGATTAGAAAATAGAATAGTATATGATATAGTAGATGTTGTAGAGGAAAATGCAAATTAAGACAAGCATTAATAAAAGATAAACGTTTTAATGAACTTTTTTCTTACTTCCTGCTGCTCAAACAAGAGATAAGAGTGCCGTAAATGAAGAACAAATGAGGGAATTAACAAGTAAAACTAAAAGAAGAATTTGACTATATCTTAATAGACTGTCCTGCCGGGATAGAACAAGGATTTAAAAATGCTATTGCTGGAGCAGATAGAGCAATTGTAGTTACAACAGCAGAAATTTCATCTATACGTGATGCAGATAGAATAATAGGTCTTTTAGAAGCCTCTGAAATAAGAAATCCAGAGTTGATTATTAACAGATTAAGACCTAATATGGTTAGAAGAGGAGAAATGATGGATGTTGATGATATTGTTGATTTGTTATCAATAGATTTAATAGGTGTTATACCAGACGATGAATATATTATTACTCAAACTAATAAAGGAGAACCAGCGGTTTCAAATAAAAAAGCACCTTCAGGAAAAGCTTACTTTGAAATTGCAAGAAGAATATTAGGAGACAATATAGAAGTAACAATTCCAGGAAGAGATGAAGGCTTTTTTTACTAAATTATTAAACTTTTTAGAAGAAAGTAATTACAAATTTGGAGGAAAATAAACATGTTTGATGGTATAATAAATTTTTTTAAAAAAGTTTGGAAAAACTGAACAAGAAGAAGTTAAGTCAAAAGATACAGCAAAAGAAAGATTGCATTTAGTTCTTATGCAGGACAGAGCAAATGTTTCAGCAGACTTTTTAGAAATGATGAAACAAGAAATAATTGATGTAATAAAAAAATATATTACTGTAGATGAAAATGAAATAGATGTTAGATTAACAAATAAAACAAATGATGATGGAACTTCTGGTGCACCTGCATTATATGCTAACATACCAATAGTTAGTATAAAAAATGAAAATAAAAGTGCTATAGAAAAAGAAGCAAATAAAAAGGAAGAATCAAAAAAAGAAGAGAAACAATCTAATGAAAGCGAAAGTAAAGAATTCCAAAAAAAAAGATGCAAAAGGTACCGAGAAAAAATAAAAAATAATAACGATAAAGAAGAACTAAAAAAGATTCAGAAAAAAAAATAATATAGAAGTTAAAAAAATAGAAAATAAAGAAAGAAAATCAATCTGAAACAATGAAGAAGATACATCTGAAAAAGAGAAAACTGAAAAAAAAGCAAAAACAGTAAAAAAAGTAACAACTAAAAAAGGTACTAAAAAGGTTGCATCAAAAAAAGAAAACAAATGCTTAAATAAAATTGGAGATTGTAAAATATGAAGAAAAAGAATATTAAAAAATATCGAGTGGGGTATTCTAATTTGTACTGTTCTATTAATTGGAATAGGGATGGTAGCTTTATATTCAGCAACTCAAAGTTCAGGATTTGATGAATTAAAAAAAACAAGCAATGTGGTTAATAATTAGTATACCAATAGTTATACTGATTATTTCAATTGATTATGAAACTATAGTTAAATTTTCACCAATGGGTTATGGAATAATACTTGTATTACTAGTGTTAGTATTATTTACCACACCAGTTAATGGTGCTACAAGTTGGTTCGAAATAGGGCCATTTTCTTTTCAACCAGCAGAATTTGCAAAAAGTATTTGTAATACTTTTGTTAGCAAAAGGGATTACTAAAGCGCAAGAACAAGAAAAAATCAGATATAAGTAAACCTAAAAAACTTTTTTTGGTATTATTAATTGTAATGGTTCCTGTTTTACTTATTATAAAACAACCAGATTATGGAACTGCTTTAGCTTTTTTAGTTGCAACTGTATGCATGCTGGTTGCTTCAGGAATTAATAAAAAGTATATAATAGGAGCAATTGTATCTGTTATAATTGTTATTCAATTATTATATTTTTTTTGTATTACCTGAACATGCAAAAACAAGAATTGATGTTTTTTAAATCCAAATTTAGATCCGAGAGGTTCTGGATATAATGTTATACAATCTAAACTTGCAATAGGTGCAGGTCAGCTTTTTTGGAATGGGAATTACTAAAGGAAACCAAACTCAGTTAGGATTCTTATATCCAAAAACAACAGATTTTATTTTTTCGGTAATAGGAGAGGAAATGGGATTTATAGTTGGTGCAAGTATTATTGTGCTATATGTTATATTAATTACAAAAGCTATTAATATAGCTAAAACAGCTAAAGATGACTTAGGTGCATATATTGCAATAGGAATTACAGGGATATTTTTATTTCATATGGTTGAAAATATAGGAATGACAATGGGACTTCTACCAATAACTGGTGTACCACTTCCATTTGTTAGTTATGGAGGAAGTTCGTTGTTAACAAATCTTATATTGGTAGGATTATTGTTAAATATAAGTGGAAGAAGAAAAAAAGCATTATTTATAGAATAGATAAAGGAAGGTAAAAATGTATATAAAGCCTTTAAAAATAGGAAATGTAAATTTAGAAAAAATAATATATTATTAGCACCAATGGCAGGGATAACAGACCTGCCATTTAGAATGATATGCAAAAAAATTTGGACCATCTTTAGTATGTACAGAAATGGTAAGTGCAAAAGCTCTTTTTTATGGTGATGAAAAAACTAAAAATTATTAAATACAAAAAAACGAGAAAAGACCAATTGCAGTTCAAATATTCGGCAGTGATATAGAGTCTATGGTATATGCTACGAAATATTTACAAGATAAAAGCCGATATAATTGATATAAATATGGGATGCCCAGCACCAAAAGTTGTAAAAAATGGTGATGGAAGCAAGTTATTATTAGATCTTAAATTAGTAGAAAAGATAGTTAAAAATGTTGTTAAAGAGTCAAAAATACCAGTAACAGTAAAAAATAAGAAAAGGATGGGAATGAAGAAAATATTGTTGCAGTAGAAGTTGCAAAAGTTATAGCAGATTCTGGAGCTTCAGCAATTACAATTCATGGGAGAACAAGAGCAGAATTTTATTCTGGTGTTGCAGATTGGGATATAATAAAAGCTGTAAAAGAAAGTGTAACTATACCAGTAATAGGAAATGGAGATATAAAATCACCAGAAGATGCTTTAGAAATTTTTAAGAAGACTAATGTAGATGGTATAATGATAGGAAGAGCTACATTAGGAAATCCGTGGATTTTAAAAAAACATTATAGAATATTTAAAAAAGGAAAATATGATAACAATTTTCCAAGCAATGAAGAAAAAATTAAAACTAATAATAGAACACATAAATATGGAAGTTGAAGAAAAAAGGTGAAGATATAGGAATAAAGGAAATGAGAAAACATCTTGGTTGGTATATAAAAAAATTTAAAAGATGCAAGTAAAATAAGAGAAAAAGTAAATACATTAAAAACTAGACAAGAGGTAATAGATTGTCTGGAAGAATACTTTAGTGTAATATGAATATAAATTAAAAAAGAATAGAATTTATCTATTTTTTTTTTATATAATAAGAAAATTTTTGAACATCCTATTATATAAAAAAGTTTTGCTAAACATTGTGTAAAAAATGTTAAAGCTTTATTATAGTTATATAAAAGGAGAATGACCAAAATGAAATATAAAAAAAAAAATTATTATATTTGTTTCTTTAATAGTTATTGCAATTTTAATTTTCTTTTTTGTAAAAAAATAATTATAAAAAAATTTAATATTGGAAATAATATAACTAGTAAATCAATTAAAGAAGTTGAAAATTATATTTTAAATATTAATTCATACAAAGCGAAAATTGAAGTTGAGGTACAAAGTAATAAAAATGAAAACAAGTATATTTTAATGCAGAAGTTTGCAAAACCTAATATATCTAAACAAGAAGTTTTAGAACCTAGTGATGTAAAAAGGAATTGAAACAATATATAATGGAAAAGATTTAACTATTAATAATTCGAATTTGGGACTAAAGTAGCATTTATGAAAATTATCAATATATGATTGATAATTGTTTGTGGATAAATAGCTTTATAGAAGATTATAAAGAATGTAATGAAGATGAAAAAGCTATAAGAGAAGAAAATGATGAGATTGTAATGGAAACAAAAGTAAGAAAAGAGAGTAAATATATTCAATATAAAAAATTATATATAGATAGTAAAACATATAAACCAAGCAAAATGTTAATACAAGATGTTAACAAAAAAACTCTAGTTTACATATCATATAAAGAGATAGAAATAGATAGTTTAAGTAAAGAAGAGGTTTTAGCATATGCAGTAGAAAATATATAAGTAATAAAAATTATAAATTATTTGAGCTATCATTTTATCTTAGAACTAATATTAAAATATATCAACTAAATAGATTATAGATATACAAATACTGGGAGTTGAGTAAAATGATAGTAAAAAAGAGGAGATATGTTTTATGCAGATTTAAGTCCTGTTATTGGCTCAGAACAAGGAGGAATAAGACCTGTAGTTATAATACAAAATGATGTAGGAAATAAACATAGTCCAACAGTAATAGCAGCAGCAATAACATCACAATTAGGGGAAAAATAAACTACCTACACACATATAGAAATAGGTCCTAAAAATTGCGGACTAAAATCAGAATCGGTAGTTTTAGCAGAACAAATAAGAACAATAGATAAAAGTAGATTAAAAAGGAAAAAATAGGTCATATAGATGATGAATCTGTAATGAACAAAATAAATAGCGCATTGGGAATTAGTTTTGGTTTAGGAGATTAAAATAAAAAAAAAAGTGTATATAAGTGAAAAATATGTGTAAAACTAAATAGGATTTATACATATAACAAACATTTAATATACACTTTTTTGTGCTAATTGAAGTTTTAGATAATTATTAAAAGATTACTAATTATTTAAAAAATCACATTAACTTTTTAATTATTGATATTTCTTTATACAATTTATCTATTCTATTTTCTCTAATTTGAATTGCATTTTGATAATCTGTTAAAATAGAAAAGTAATTATTTATATTTTCTTCATCTTGAAGAAGTAAATTTATTCCTTCTTCATAATATTTGTGTTTTTTAGGAGTTGATGAAGTATCCATTTTTTTCTTATATTTATCAATTTCTATTAGTCTTTTTTCCTGATTTTTTAAATATTTTATATAAGTATAAAGTCCATCGATTTCATAATATATATCATCAATTACTACTTTGAAAAGTGCTTTTAATACTTTTATATTTATTTTACCCACTTGATAATTAATTGTTAATTGGTCTAAAGCAATTTCTTTTTTTAAATCTTCTGGTTTTGAATCTTTTATTAATTCTTGTAATGTTTCAGAAATATTAGCATGAGTTTTATATTGTCTTTTTTTTTAGCTACGATGGCATCATATTCATCAGCAACTCTTATAATTTGAGCAACGTAAGGAATATCATCTTTTAAAAGACCGATAAGGGTATCCGAGAGCCATTTAAGGCCTCATGATGATATAAAGCACCAGCACTATAGGGTTTTTAAATTTTTGTCTTTCATGCAAATTTCGTAACCATAAATTGTATGTTTTTTCATGATTTCATATTCTTCATCTGTTAATTTTGCAGGTTTTTGCAAAATTGAACTTGGGATCATTAATTTACCAATATCATGTAAATATGCACAAATCGTACAGTATGCAGTAAAATCTTTTTTTACAATGTAAATACTCACAAATTCTACAAACTAAATTTGCAACATTTTCACTATGCTTTCTTGTTACATTATCTAGAGTTCCTAATATTTCTAGTTGATTTTTTACTGTTTCATCTAGGTTATATGACCTTAAATTTATTGGACTATAAAAATTAAAATTTTCCTTTTGCATATATTACTCCTAACAAATTTTTTTTTTAATAATAACATTATTTAAAATATAAAGCAATAATATGTAAATTAAAATAAAAAGTAAAATACAAATAATTAAATTTAAAGTAGATATTATAAATGTTTTTATAAATAAATTTATAATTAGATAAGTAAAAAATAATGCAATAATAGGTAAAAAAAATCCAACTTATATAATTGATTTTAAAATTAGTTATTTTTAAAAGTTCTGTTAAACTAAGAATAGAGTTAAGTAGTTCACTAATGAAAATAATAGTAATATATCCACTAATTCCTTTTTAGTGGTAGTAAAAAATAGATACAAGTAATACTTGCTATTAAATCTAAAATGTTAATTCCCATAACTTTTAATTGCTTGTCTAGACCTTTTTAAAATACTATCAACAATATTATCTAAATACATAAAAACAATTAAAGGACATAAAATCTTGATATATTTTGATACTTCTACAGTATTATAAAACAAGATACTAAAAGAATCAGAAAAGCATAAAAAAATTCCAATTATACAAAAAGAAAATATAAAAGAGTATTTAAATATTAAATTAAGCATTTTATTCATTTTTGTATATTCGTTCCTAGTATTGTAATAGGAAAATTCTGGTATCAATAATCCTGCAAAAGTATTAATTATAATATTAGGGAAAAGTATTAAAAGGAAAAACCATTCCATTAATCATTCCGTATTTAGATAATGCCTCACTGCAGCTAAGACCAGATTTTTCTAAGTTTAATGGAATTAATAACTGCTTAATTGTAGAAAGCCCAGAACGGATATAGGAAGTTATTGCAACTGGAATACTTATTCTTAATATTTTATGTGTAAAATCATTTGTTTTATTATTTCTGAATCCGGATAACTTTTTTAAATTCATTTTATATAATAAATATAAAATAAGAAAAGAGCAAATTTCTGAAACTGTAGTTCCAAATACTAGTGAAACAATTGCAAAATCTACAGATTCAAAAGGAAGCAGATTTAGTAAAAAACAAATAATAGAAATTTTAATAATTTGTTCTATTATTTGAACAAATGCAGTTTTTTTAACTAAACGAGATGCAGAAAAATAGCCATTAATACAAGAAGACATCGCAACAAAAGGAAGAGATAAGGCAATTACATAAAAAGGAAAACAAGAAACTTTGTTATGTAAAAAAACACTTGATATGTATGGAGTAAAAATGAAAAGTGCTAAAGCAGAAAATGAGCCGAAAGACAAAACTAAATAATAAACATTTCTTTGCAGCTAATTTTATATTTTGAATATTACCAAAAGCAAGCTCTTCAGACACTAATCGTATACAAGCTAAATTAATTCCAGATAAAGCAAATGTAATAAAAAATAGATATACAGATATAACAAGTTCAAATACACCTACAGATTCAGTTCCTATTTTGTTAGAGATATATACATTAAAAAACATACTAATAGTTCTTAATATAAGTGCTGTACAAGTAAGTATAGTACCATTAACTAAAAAAAATTTTATTTTTTTCAAAAATTATCACCTAACCTATCAAAGTATATGTTAAAATCTTTCAAAGAAGAATAATATATAAGAAAAAATATAAATTGCTTCTAGAAGATAGTAAATATAATTGTAAAAATAGATAGAATGGAATAAAATAATTAATGAAGATTAAAAATAAAAAAGTATTTATATATTAAATAGAATAAGGAGAAAAGAGAATGAAAAAAGATATTATTTGTATGTGCAATGAAAAAAAAGAGGCAAAATTAATTGCGGAAAAATTAAAATTACAAAGAATAAATGAAGAATTATATAAAAAGATAATATTCAACTATTGATAACTGGAATTGGAAAGCAAAAAAACAGCAATAAGTTTAGCAACATATTTATGTAAAAATGAAAAACCAGAATTAATAATAAATGTTGGATATGCTGGGTCAACGAATATAACAATAGGAAAATGGGTGAGTATAACTAAAAGTTATAATTATGAATGGGAAATTCCTGGTGAAGAAAAAGTATAGTATGAAAGACTTTGGTAATCAAGAATTACAATTATCAGATTGTAATGAATTACAAAAAAGTAGATTGTTATTCTGCAGAAAGTTTTGTTACTTCTACTAATTTAAAGGGAAGCATAGCTTTTGATATGGAACTTCATTCAGTTACAATTTTATGTGATATGTATAAAAAAATTCCACTGATGTCATTAAAAAAGATAAGCGACAATTTAAGTATAGATAATTATTATGATAATTTGAGAGAAGAAAATGTTTTTGAGTTAGAGAGTTGTTTGGATTTATAAAAGAAATTAATTAATTTTTGAAAAGGGGCTGACTATATTAACAAAATTTATGGCTTGACTCCTTTTTATAAAACTGGCAAAAGTAAAAGAAAGATCTAGAATATAATTTAAAATTGAAAGAAATATTTTAATAAAATAAGAATAAATAAAACAAAAGTTGACATTAAAAACAAAAAAAAATATAATTACAATGTGAAAATGTGTATAAATACAATTTATATAAAAAAAATAAAAACAAATAACAACAAAATTTAAGATAAGGGTGAAAATAAATGTCTTAAAAAGAGAATTGGGATAAAACAATTTTAGAATTTAGGAATCACAAGACCAAATGGAACAAAGTAAAAAATCTTTAAAGGGGCCAAATCAGAAAGATATAATTTTTGCAGGAACACAAAATAGAAAATCTTTAGGTTTTGCAGAAGCATCAATTGTAATAGACAATTCAGATGGTACCAATAGAGTATAAAGAAATCTTTTAACAGTAACAAGAAAATTATATAGAAGTGGAGAAACAGGATATTACATAAATAAAGTTCCTTGTAGATTAAAAGATATATTAGAATTATTTATGGATACAGGTATAGGAAAAGATGGGTATTCAATTATAGGACAAGGATAAAATTGACGAAATATTTAACAAACTGAAGACAGAAGATAGAAGCAAATGTATTTGAAGAAAAGCAGAATCAGAAAAAAATTAGAACAAACAAAACTTAAATTAGAATAAATGATATTATTAAAGCAACATAGATCCTCTAAAAAATGCAAGCGGAAAAGGCAAAACAATTTTTAGATTTAAGAGAAGAACTAAAAAATATAGAGGTGGGGTTGTTTTTATATAATATAGAAAGCTATATAAAGAAAAAATTAGAGCAAATTGTAAAAGATATAGAAATAATGGAAAACCAAAACAAGAAGAATTAGAAAACAAAAAAATTACAAAAAATGATGATTTAAAAAAGATGATAATTTAACAAGTAAAATAAAGAAGTTCAAAATTTAGGATTTGAAATAGTAATAAAAGGAAAAAAAAACAATTATTAGAATAAAAATATACAGACGAAAAAAGTATGAAAAAAAAGTCTAATAAAGAAAAATATTAATGCTCAAGATGTACAAAAAACTATCAAAACATTAGAAAAAAAGACGAAAAGTATGAAAAAAAAATAATTTGTAAACTATCAAAAATTAAGAAATATCAGAGTTATTTCTGAATTAGATGGGCAAAGAGATACTAAACAAGAGTTATCAAGTAAGTTTTTGAGATAGAAAATAAAAAGAAGTAAATTAGTAAATGAAATAGAAGAAGTATCAAAGCAAAAGCAGGAATGTGAAAATAAAATTAATGAATTTGATATATCAATTAATAAAATTGTAGATGAAATGCGAATGAAAAAAATCAAGATTAAATTTCTTGATAGAAACAGAAAAAGAAAAAAGAAGGATATGTAAAAAGTGTTAAATCAATATTAATTGCTTGCGATCGAGATTTAAATTTAAAAAAGGAATGCATGGTGTTTTAGCGAATTTAATTTCTGTAGATAAAAAAAATATGAAACAGCAATAGAGATGTGTTTAGGAGCAAGTCTTCAAAATATAGTAACAGAAAATGAACAAGATGCTAAAAAAGTTGGTTGAATACTTAAAAAAAAATAATTTAGGAAGAGCATCTTTTTACCAATAACAACTGTAAAAGGAAAAAAATAGATAAGATAAAATCAAAAACTAATGGTGTAATAGGAATTGCATCAGATTTAATCAATACAGATAAAAAGTATAGGCAGATTGTTGAAAGTTTACTTGGAAGAACTGTGATTGTAGATGATATGGATACAGCAATAAATCTTGCAAAACAAAATAGTTATTCTTTTAGAATTGTTACATTAAAAGGAGATGTAATAAATCCATCAGGAGCTATACAAGGTGGATCTGTACAAACTAAAACTGTAAATATCTTAGGTAGAAGTAAAGAAATAGAAGAATAAAAAAAATAATATAAATTTATTAGATGAGAAAGTAAAAAGCTTTTTACAAGAAGATAAAGTAAAATACCAAGAATCTGTTTCAAGTGTAATAGAAACAGCAAAAGAATTTGAAAAAAAGTTTACAGGAAATAGATATAACATATGCAACAGAAAAGCAAAAAATACTAGCAATAGAAGAAAAAATAGATTCTTCACAAATAAGACTTTCAAAATTAAAACAAGAAAGTAAGAAAAAATGAAGAACAGAAAATAGAAATTCAAAATAATAAAGAAGAAGAAAAAAAAGAAGAATAGAAGAAATAGAATTAGAAGTTCAAAATTAAATGAAGTAATACAAGAATTTGCAAGTTTAAATAAAGATAATCAAAAATATGTTGATGATCTAAATTTTGATATAACAAATTTGAAAATTTCAGTATCTTCTTTTGATGAAAGTGGAACATCAATTGATGAAATGATTTTGAGAATAAATCAAGATATTGAAAATAATAAAAAAAGTATTGAAAATAAAAATAATGAATTGAATGTAAAAAATGAAGAAAATAAAGAACTAAATAATAAAATAACAGAATTAAATAATGAAGTTATTGAAATTAAGAATCTAGTAATAATAGTTCTACTAAAGTAGAAGAATTGAAAGCTTCGAGAGAAAAAAAACAATGAAGAATTAGCTAAAATAGAAAAAAGATATATCTAGTCATTTGATGTGATAGAAGACTTAAAAGAACATTGTGTAGAAAAAATTGATGTAAAAAGAAAACTAAATTAGAACAAGATTTAGAGCAAGTTATTAATACTTTATGGGAAGAATATGAAATTACTCCAAATAATGCAGGAGATTATAAAAAGCCAGATAATGTACTTACAACTCAAAAACAAGTAAATACATTAAGAAATAATATTAAAGACTTAGGAAGTATTAATATAGATGCAATAGAAGAATATAAAAAGACAAAAGAAAGATATGACTTTATGTGTGAACAAAGATTAGATTTAGATGTTACAGCAGGAAAATTAAGAAAAATAATTTATGATATGACAGAAACAATGAAAAATCAATTTTCAGAAAAATTTAAACAAATTAACAAAAACTTTTCTGAAGTATTTGTCGAATTATTTGGTGGAGGAAAAGCAGAGTTAATACTAAATGACGAAGATAATATTTTAGAATGTGGAATAGATATAAAGTTCAACCGCCAGGTAAAAAATTGC
>VOFC01000351.1_pt1 | contig 20001 bp, 26 predicted proteins | sample 5384161 | NCBI WGS metagenome assembly VOFC01 (sample SAMN12384722, study PRJNA508395) | human gut metagenome | isolation source: healthy gut B | host: Homo sapiens
CCTAAGAATATTAATATTCCGGGTTTGTTTGGGCTTTATAACAACTATTGTATTAATAATAATTTTTCAAATATGTATCATGGAAGGCTTGTTATGGGAAGAGGACGCGCATCTGATTGTATAAAATGCCACAGATGATAAGCTTATGAAATACCGTATCGGAATTTTAAAGGAGCACGGTCTTGGATTAAAAGAGATCCAGGAGACAATCGCAAAGATTGATCCGATTCCGGGCGCAAAGGAATTTTTGGATAAACTGCGTGCCATGACACAGGTCATCATCATCAGTGATACGTTTTCTCAGTTTGCAGGCGCTTATGAAAAAAACTCGGATACCCGACAATTTTCTGCAACTCGCTTGAAGTTGCCGATAACGGAGAAATCACAGGCTTAAAAAGGCAAAATGGTCTATACAATGTACTTTATAACAAACTGGATTAGGAAAAATTGGTGCAAGGTGAGGATTGAACAGCTTAGTAAGGAAGGCCATGATATAAACCGTTATTGATAAGAAACCCGAACGCATCCAGATATTACTAATATGTTTGATGTTATGGGAATAGTAGGAAAATGGTGCAAGTTATTCTACGCAGATGGGAAGCAGGTATAGAAGAATCTGATCTTTATAATAGCTGTTACAGATTCAGATGAATTAAATCTGTTATGCTGTACAGTGGCTAAAAAGAGTAGGTAAATGTGCACATAGCAAGAGTCAGAACACCTGATTACAGTGAAGAAACAGGTTATCTTAGAGAGAAACTTGGTCTTGCGCTTATTATTAATCCTGAGCTTGAGGCTGCTAAAAGAGGTAGCACGTATACTTTATCTTCCAACAATTCTGAGGTAAACTCTTTTGCATGGTCAGGCAGAGCTTGTTAAGTTTAAGGTTCCAGCAGATAATATTCTTAATGAGCTTAGCATAGCATATCTTGTAAGAACATAACTAATGATATACTTTTTATATGTGCTATAGAGCGAGGTGGGAGGAGGGTATATATTCCTAACGGTGACTTTATAATAAAAGCCGGTGATGTTATTTCGTTTGTATCAGAAAGACATATAGCAAGAAATTTTCTTAAAACTATAGGATTTGCAACAAAACTGTGTTAAGGGATACCATGATAGGAGGCAGCAAGGCAGCGTACTATCTTGCTAAGGAGCTTATTAACATGGGAATCTCTGTAAAGATAATAGAAAAGAGATAGGATGAAAGACTCAGCATTGCTTCCTAAAGCCATAGTTATAAATGGTGACGGCACAGATCCTGATATATTAAAGGAAGAAGGTATTGAAACAATACAGTCATTTATTCCGCCTCACAGGTATTGATGAAGAGAATATAATGCTTACACTTCATGCAAAGCAGGTATCTAATGCTAAGGTAGTTACCAAGATTAACAGGGTTAATTACAAGCAGGTTATTAATAATCTGGATCTTGGAAGTATTGTATATCCTAAGTATATAACTTCCGAAGCTATCATAGCATATGTGCGTGCAAAGAAGAATTCTATGGGAAGTAACATAGAGACACTTTATCATATGTTTGACTCAAGAGTTGAAGCGATAGAGTTCATAGTTGAAGCGAATTCCATGGTATCAGGTATACCTATAAAGGATCTTAAGCTTAAAAAAAGATGTTCTTATATCATTTATCAATCATGATGGACATATTATTATTCCAACGGGTAATGATGAGATAAAAGATGGTGATACAGTTATGATTGTAAACTAAGAATACAGGATTTACTGATATTAATGATATAGTCGGGTGAGGCACGTTATGAACAGGTCAATAGTAATATATGTTTTAGGTTATATATTAAAAACAGAAGGTGTACTTATGTCGCTGCCATGCCTCATAGCATATATATCGCGAAAAAAGAAGGATTGTTTGAGATGGTATCAGGTTTTACAACAACCGGAGCCAGTATACTAAGTGATGTGGAAGCAGTATCACGCTGCAGTACGACATGGAGATGCTTTTCACACTGGATAGGTGGTATGGGTGTACTGGTGTTTATCATAGCCATAGTTCCTTTGAGTGGTGGTTCTAATATTAATCTTATGAGGGCAGAAAGTCCTGGACCATCAGTAGGTAAGCTCGTTCCTAAGGTAAAGCATACAGCAAGAATTTTATATATTATATATCTTGGACTTTCACTTATAGAGTTTATCGTACTTATAGCAGCAAAGATGCCTGTGTTTGATGCTATGAATACTACATTTGGTACTGCAGGTACAGGTGGCTTTGGTATAAAGAATTCAAGTCTTGGTTGATATTCCGTGACTATACAGTGGATAGTTACCATATTTATGATGCTTTTTGGAGTTAACTTCAATGCGTATTATATTATGATTTTTGGCAGTATAAAAAAGGCTTTATCCATGGAAGAGGTAAGAGCGTACTTTGGTATTATATTAACAGCAATTGTCATAATAACTATAAATATATACTCAATGTGCTCGAGGAGTATGGGATGCAGTTACCAAGTCAGCATTTCAGGTCGGTTCAATCATAACAACAACAGGATTTGCGACAACTGACTTTAATATATGGCCGCAGACTTCAAAAACGATACTTGTTCTTCTTATGTTTGTTGGTGCATGTGCCGGAAGTACAGGTGGAGGTATAAAGGTTTCAAGATTCGTAATTCTTATAAAAACTGTGATAAAGGAACTGAATTCTTATATTCATCCAAGAAGTGTAAGAAAAATAAAGGTTGAAGGAAAGACCGTAGAGCATGAAGTTATACGTTCAGTTAATGTGTATATTATAACATATATTCTTGTATTTGTAGCATCTGTATTCCTTGTGTCAATAGAGGGCAAGGATCTGACAACGAATTTTACGGCAGTTGCGGCTACATTTAACAATATAGGGCCTGGACTTGAACTTGTTGGACCAACACAGAATTTTGAGCATTTTAATGTATTCAGTAAGCTTGTTATGATATTTGATATGTTAGCAGGAAGGCTTGAACTGTTTCCACTTCTTTTACTGTTCCATCCTGTTGTAATCAAGGAAATGTTTGAAGATAAAAGAAGATATAGAAAATCACAGAAAACAGATTAATAAATCTGATTGCAAAATGGAGAGAAAAATGAGATTTGTTATACAAAGAGTCAACTCGGCAAGTGTCAGTGTGGATGATAAGGTTATAGGAAGCATAGGAAAAGGTTATCTTATACTCTTTGGTGCAGGTGAGGGTGATACTAAGGAAATGCTTGTACCTTTTGCAGATAAGATAGCAAAATGAGAATATTTGCAGATGAGAATGAAAAAACTAATCTGTCAATCAACGATGTGAATGGTGAGATACTTGTAGTAAGCCAGTTTACTTTATATGCAGATTGCAGAAAAGGTAACCGTCCAAGCTTTGTGCATGCCTGTGAGCCAGTTCTTGCCAATGAACTGTATGAAGAGTTTGTCAGGCTGTGCAGACAACGTGTGTCTAAGGTTGAAACGGGAGAATTTGGTGCACATATGAAGGTATCGCTTGAGAATGATGGACCGTTTACAATAGTTCTTGATAGCAGGGATTTTGAGAAGAACCATTAAAAGCCGTGGATTTTATTGTGAATATTTGTTGATGTTTACAGACATTATGCAGAATTATGCAGATATTACATGAGATATTATAAATAAGTACTTGATTATATGCTTGTATAGGTGTATAGTAGATTTTGTTAACAGAGGTTAGTCTGTGCTAAGTACGAAGCAGACTGCAGTTTACATTAAAACAGAATATTAACTTCAGGGCAGGGTTAGATTTGAAAGAAGTTATCTGATATATAACGTGTTTAGGATTGCGTGGCAGGATTTATTTTCTGTTATCTGCATTATATTGTTATATTGATTATGATTTGTGTCCTGGGAATGATAAGTTCCCAGGATTTTTATTTATCAGATGGATGTAGTAAAAGCTGCACCAGAGTATTCTTTCATCAGGGGGATTCCTGATTGACAGGATATTCTGGTGCATTTTTTTTAAAAGAAAGCGGGGGATATGTATGTGTGGATATAGCAGCACAGATGATGAAAAATATATGAGGCATGCCATAGAGCTTGCAAAGAAGGGATTGGGGTGGACTAATCCTAACCCAATGGTTGGTGCAGTTATAGTAAAGGATGGAAAAATAATAGGTGAAGGGTATCATAAAAAATATGGAGAGCTTCACGCAGAAACATCGGCTTTAAATAACTGTACTAAAAGTCCAGAGGGCGCAACTATATATGTGACACTTGAACCTTGCTGTCATCATGGAAAGCAGCCGCCATGTACAGAAGCGATAATAAAAGCTGGAATAAAGCGGGTTGTTATAGGTTCGCTTGATCCTAATCCACTTGTGAGTGGAAAAGGAATACAGATATTAAGGGAACACAATATACAGGTTGATAGTAAACTTGTGTGCAATAGAGAATGTATAGATATGAACTATGTATTCTTTCATTACATTAAAGAAAAGATGCCATATGTCATAGTCAAGTATGCGCAGACACTTGATGGAAAGATAGCCACACACAATGGACTGTCAAAGTGGATAACAGGGGGAGGCAGCAAGGGAAAATGTTCATATGGACAGACATAGATATTCTGCCATTATGGTAGGTATAAATACAGTACTTAAGGATGATGCGATGCTTAACTGCAGAAGTAAAGCGATAGAAAATCCACATCAGCCAGTAAGAATAGTATGTGATACAAAGCTTAGGATACCGTATGACAGCAAGCTTGTTAAGACGGCAGGACAGATACCAGTTGGATAGTGACATGCTGTAACGATAAAGAACGTATAAGCATGTATGAGAATGCTGGATGTGAGATCATAGCTATGGAAGGTGAAAAGATAGATATTGCACAGCTTATGATTATACTTGGAAGGAGAGGAATAGACAGCTGCATATGTGAAGGTGGTGCAGAGCTTAACTGGAGCGTTATAAAGAGCGGCATGGTAAAAAGAATACAGGCATACATAGCACCTAAGATATTCGGAGGTGTGGATGCACCAGCATCAGTTGCTGGTACGGGATTTGATGCACCAGACGATGCGCTGAAGCTTAAGGATTATACAGTAACCAGGCTTGGGGATGATATTCTGATAGAAGGTGAAGTTTAAAATGTTTACAGGAATTATTGAAGAAATCGGACATGTAAAAGCAGTTAAAAAACAGACATTTTCACAGGTGATTGTTATAGAAGCCTCTAAGGTATTAGAAGGAACTAAAATAGGTGACAGTATAGCAGTGAATGGAATATGTCTTACTGTTACAGCCATAGAAAAAGGACAGTTTAGTGCAGATGTCATGCATGAAACAGTAAAAGAACTTCTTTAAAAACATACGTGCAGGTTCGCATGTAAATCTGGAGCGTGCTATGAGTGCGGATGGAAGATTTGGCGGACATATAGTATCAGGGGGCATATAGATGGCACAGGAACAGTGACAGATGTTAGAAAAGATGATAATGCAGTGTGGTACAGGATAAGTGCGGATGACGGTATATTAAAATATGTTGTTGAAAAGGGTTCAATAACAATAGATGGAATAAGTCTTACAGTTGCATCTGTGACTGATAAGTACTTTGAGGTATCAGTGATACCTCATACAAGAGAGGTAACAATACTTCGGGATAAAAGACTATCAGATGTGGTTAATCTGGAAACAGATATAATAGCAAAAGTATGTAGAAAAACTGTCATGCCCATATGATGTCAGCAGGACATTGGCTCATAATACAGGTCATAACCAGCGAGCTGATAATAATGGCAGTGGCATAACTAAGGAATTTCTTTTTAAAAAATGGCTTTTAAAGACATGGTAACAGATACATTTATCATATAAGGAAGGAGCAGTTTATGTTTGAATTTAATACGGTTGAAGAAGCGGTTAAAGACTTAAAAGAAGGAAAGATTATCATAGTTACAGATGATGATGACAGAGAAAATGAAGGTGACTTTATATGTGCAGCAGAATACGCTACAACAGAAAATGTCAACTTTATGGCAACCTATGGAAAAGGTCTTATATGTATGCCTATGAGTGAGGAGTTAAGCAGAAAGTTATGTTTTCCGCAGATGGTATCAGAAAATACAGATAATCATGAAACAGCATTTACAGTGTCTATAGACCATATAAACACAACTACAGGAATATCCGCACAGGAGAGAGGATATACAACAAGATGTGTTGTGAGTGACACAGCAGTTCCACAGGACTTTAGAAGACCGGGACATAACTTTCCACTGGTTGCAAAGAAAAACGGAGTTCTTGAAAGAAACGGACATACCGAAGCGACAGTAGATCTTATGCGTATAGCTGGCTTAAAGGAGTGCGGATTGTGCTGCGAGATCATGAAGGATGATGGAACTATGATGAGGAGGGATGACCTTATAGAACTTTCAGAAAAATGGGATCTGAACTTTATAACTACAAAAGCCATCCAGGAGTATAGAAAAAAGAAATGAAAAGCTTGTTGAGTGTGTGGCTGTGACAAAGATGCCAACTAAATACGGTGAGTTTACAGCACATTGTTATATCAATAAGCTGAATGGTGAGCATCATGTTGCACTTGTTAAGGGTGACATAGGTGATGGCAATAATCTTTTGTGCCGTGTTCATTCAGAATGTCTTACTGGAGATGCATTTGGTTCACTGAAATGTGATTGTGGACAGCAGCTTGCTTCTGCCATGACACAGATTAATGAAGAAGGAAGAGGTATTCTGCTATATATGAGGCAGGAAGGAAGAGGCATAGGTCTTGTGAATAAGTTAAGGGCATATGCACTTCAGGATGAAGGTATGGATACGCTTGATGCTAATATAGCACTTGGCTTTCCAGGTGATATGAGAGAGTATTACATAGGTGCACAGATACTAAAAGATCTTGGAGCTAAAACATTAAGACTTCTTACGAACAATCCTGATAAGGTATATCAGTTGTCAGATTTTGGCATGCAGATAAATGAAAGAGTTCCGATTAAAATGGAAACAACACCATATGACAGCTTCTATCTTAAGACAAAGAAAATTAGAATGGGTCATATGTTGTAAATTATAAAAAATATACTAGTATCATATAAATTTAAAAGGAGATTAAAATCATGAGAGTATTAGAAGGAAAATTAGTAGACAATGGAACAAGAGTAGGAATAGTAGCAGCAAGATTTAACGAATTCATCGTATCGAAGCTTATAGGTGGTGCACATGATGGTCTTGTAAGACATGGTGTAAGCGAAGAAAATATTGATCTTGCATGGGTTCCGGGGCATTTGAGATTCCACTTATAGCATCAAAGATGGCAAAAAAAAGCGGGAAGTATGATGCAGTAATATGTCTTGGTGCTGTCATAAGAGGAGCAACGAGCCATTATGATTTGTGTGTGCAGAGGTTTCAAAGGGATAGCCAGTGTATCACTTAATTCAGATATCCCAGTTATGTTTGGTGTTCTTACAACAGATACTATAGAGCAGGCTATAGAACGTGCTGGTACAAAGGCAGGCAATAAGGGCTTTGAGTGTGCAGAGGGAGCTATTGAGATGGTCAATCTTTCACGTGAGCTTGAAAAATAAACAGTAGCTTATTTAATGTCTGTCTACAGCTTATTTAGTATTTGTACATAACTGTACATAGGTTTTTATTGTTTGTGCATATAACAGAATAGTGTATAATAATTTACAGTACAGTAATGGAAATATATATGTAATAATATCAGCTAAACAGGAGGTTTTATATGGCAGAATTAAAGTGTCCTCATTGTGGACAGGCATTTACAGTAGACGATACAGAGTTAAGCTCAATCGTACAGCAGATAAGGGATAAGGAATTTGAAAAAGATATTGAAAAGCGTATATCCGAACTAAAAGAGCATATGCTGATGACTCACAGGCTTGAGATGGAAGCTAAGGAAAATGAGATTAAGCTTATGAGTCAGAAAGAATACGATAAAGAAATCCAGAAACTAAAAAGCCAGCTTGATAAGGCCACAGAAAAGTCAGCGAAGCTTCAGGCACAGCTGGAAAGTAGTGAGGATAAGAAGATAATTGCTGTAATGGAGGCTGTTAAGAAGGTTGAAGAAGAAAAGAAAGACCTGGAGAGTCAGCTGATACATGAAAAGGATAAAGGGAAGCTCCTTTTAGAGCAGAAGGATGAGCAGATTGCTTATTACAGGGATCTTAAAACAAAGATGTCTACAAAGATGGTTGGTGAAACCTTAGAGCAGCATTGTGAGATACAGTTTAACCAGTTAAGGGCTACGGCTTTCAGGAATGCATATTTTGAAAAGGATAATGATTCAAGAAGCGGAAGCAAGGGTGATTATATATATCGTGAGACTGATGAAAATGGTGTTGAACTTATTTCCATCATGTTTGAAATGAAAAATGAGATGGATGAGACTGCGACGAAGCATAAAAACGAGGATTTCTATAAGGAGCTGGATAAGGACCGTAAGCAGAAGAACTGCGAATATGCGGTGCTTGTTTCGATGCTTGAAAGTGATAATGAGCTGTTTAATGCAGGAATTGTTGATGTTTCTTATAAATATGAAAAGATGTATGTTGTAAGACCACAGTGTTTTATACCGATAATAACTTTACTTAGAAATGCTGCCATGAATGCCATGGAGTATAAACAGGAGCTTGCAGTTGTCAGAAACCAGAATATTGATATTTCTGATTTTGAAGAAAAGCTTATGAATTTCAAGAGTGATTTCAGCAGAAATTATGATATTGCACATTCACATTTTGATAAAGCTGTCGACGAGATTGATAAGACAATCCAGCATCTTGAAAAGGTAAAAAAAGAGCTGTTAGGCTCTGACAATCAGTTAAGAATAGCTAATAACAAGGTGGATGAGGTCAGTATTAAGAAGCTTACCAGAGGTAATAAAACAATGCAGGAAAAGTTTGAGGAATTAAAGAAAAATCAATAATGAATCGACAATAATCAGTCAGGAAAACATTGTATAAGAAGCTGATGAAGTAAAAGATACAAAATAAATATAAAGTGGATACTTTTTTTCTGTACTAAGCACAATAAATCGCTAGAAAAAGCTGTCTGATTACAGTATTATTATAAATAACAAAAAGATGGGTTGTTTTATAATAAGGAGTAAGTTATGGCAGGTTCACGTAAAGGAAAGATTGATATGACGACAGGTCATATCATGAAAAATATCATACTGTTTGCTATACCTATTATTATAGGAAATGTTTTGCAGCAGTTATATACAACGGTCGATGCACTTGTAATAGGTAAATATTGTGGTGATACATCCTTAGCGGCGGTTGGAACAAGTTCACAGCCAGTTGAGGTATTGTTATGTGTTTTCTTAGGAATAGGAACAGGTGTGTCCATTCTTATATCACAATATGCCGGTGCAAAGGAATCAGATAAAGTTGTTTCAATATGTGGAACATCAATAACATTTATATATATTATAGGAATTCCAGTTGGAATTCTTGGATGGTTTGCAGCACCATATATTCTTGAATTTATGAAGGTTCCGCAGGATGTATGGGATGCTGCGCTGATCTATACAAGATTAGTATTCTTAGGTACGCTTGGTAATCTTGGTTATAATATGAATGCCGGAATATTAAGAGGACTTGGGGATAGCAAGGCTTCGTTGTGGTTTCTTGTTGTATCATGTATTTCCAATATAGTACTTGATTTAGTATTTGTTGCAGGCTTTGGTATGGATGTAGCAGGTGCAGCACTAGCTACAAGTATTGCTATGTTTATTTCATGGCTTGTAAGCATTGTTTATATAAGAAAGATGTTTCCAGAGATTCACTTTACATTCCTTCCTAGAAGATTCTCAGGAAAAATGATGAAGGATATTCTGGCTATTGGTCTTCCCGTCGGACTTAATAATTCGTTATATTCATTAGGACATGTTGCACTGCAGACCTTTAATAACTCACAGGGTGCAATATTTATGGCTGGAGGTGCAGTAGCAGGAAGAATCACGGGCTGCTCTAATATAGCAATTACCGGATTATCTTCGGCTGCCACTACATTCTCAGGACAGAATTATGGTGCAAAGAAGCACGATAGAATCAAGGAGGGACATTGGAGAATACCATTATGCTCAGGAGTGATTACTCTAAGCTTTGGATTATTTTTCATTATGATACATAGACCTCTTATACGCTTCTTTTCATCAGATGAAATGGTACTGATGTATGCAAGCAGACATATTGTTGTTATGCTTTTATCACAGTGGTTTTACGCTATCTTCAACTGTATAATATCTATTGTAAATGGAACTGGAAAGGTGCGTTATACTACTGTTGTTAATATTCTTATGCTTTGGGCAGTCAGAATTCCAAGTGCATATATTATCAGCAAATATTTTGATGGAACCTGGGTAATGCTGTGTTTCCCTATTTCTTTCAGCTTTGGAATGTTTGCAATGATAGGTTATTACCTGTTCTCCCCAGCATGGAAGGAAGTAATGGAGCTGGCAGAACATGGGAAAGCATCAGATTGATAAAAATAGAATAATTCTCGTATTCTCGTGGGACTGTCGCACTAAGTGATATGCCCCACGAGATTTTTTTTTTATTGCTATCTGCTGCAATTACTGATGGAATCTGCTTCATAAGAGTATCATAATTATTCTTATTGTCAATTCCGCCAAGCATTGGTTCACCTACAATATTACCATTTTTATAAGTGGACGGGCACTTAAACCAATTGGTGAGTTCTCTGATAAAATTGAAGAGGTGCAGTTACAGAATCTGTCCGATTCTCAGATAGAAGAAAACCAGGTTAAAGAACTGAACAGACTTAGTGTTTCGTATAATAAGATGCTTGAACGTCTATCGGAGGCATTTAAGATACAGAGGCAGTTTACTGAGAATGCCATAAAATATAATCATTCTGGTGGACAGGTCATAGTAGAGGCATATCAGAAGGAAAAGCAGGTTTATCTGTCAGTAGAGGATACGGGAAGTGGAATTCCAGAGGAACTTAAGGAACGTGTGTTTGAACCTTTCTTTCGCGTAGATAAATCAAGAAGCCGTGAGCTTGGTGGTGTTGGTCTTGGACTTGCGCTTGTTAATGAAATTGTGCGGGTACACGATGGCAGTATTGCAATCAGGCCTAACCCATCAGGAGGAACAATAATAGAAGTGCAGTTTGCGGTTAACAGAACAACAGCTTAAGCTATCTGGACATACGGTTTATTATATAACACGTACAAAAAGTAGTGATTAAAGCAGTAATGATTACTATTTTATTGACTTATTTACATAATTTTTATATTATATAATATATAGATAAAGCTAGAAATAATATGCGTAAATAATATGAAATAATGTCCAGTAAATATAAATTGGGTATTATTGAGGTGTCAGTATGGAGAAAATAGAACAATCATATAAAAAAAGCAAGAATATAATAGGGATTATCCAAAGCTGTTTGATATTGCTGCTGATAGTTCTTATTATATTTATTATGGTGAATATCAGCAGGCTGCAGGGTACAGCACGTGTAATAAATTATGCAGGTCTGGTACGTGGAGCTACACAACGTGAAGTGAAGTTGGAAATTACGGGAAACCCAGATGATGAATTAATTAAATATCTTGATGATATTATTAATGATTTGAAATATCAGAATGGACAATATAATCTTGTAAATCTTCATAACAATGAATACCATGACAAGTTACAGATTCTAAGTGACTACTGGGAAGAATTAAAAAAGAAATCAAAGCAGTAAGAGAAGTGGGCTATCAAAATACAGATATTGTTAATATGAGTGAAATATATTTTAAGATGGCAGATGAAACAGTATTTGCTGCTGAATGCTATTCAGAAAGGATAGCTGTTAAAATCCGTACCTTAGAGCTGCTATCAGTATTTGATATGCTATGTCTTGTAATATTGATTATTATACAGACTTTAACGGCCATGAAAATGTCTGTATTAAACAAGCTGCTAGAACAAAGAGCATATACAGATGCCCATACGGGGTTGCCAAACAAAGGCGCCTGTGAGGTACTTCTTAAAAATAAGGAAACGGTTGAAAAGCATACAGCATGCATAATGTTTGATTTAAATAATCTTAAGATTATTAATGATACAAAGGGACATTCAAAGGGAGATCAGCTTATATTGAACTTTGCACGTTTTTTACGCAATATAATTCCTAAGGAAGCTTTTGTTGGAAGATATGGTGGAGATGAATTCATGGTAGTTATCTACAATACAAGTAAAACGGAGATTGAGGATATATTAATGCAATTAAGCAGGGAAAAAGACAGTTTAAACAGCAGAGGTAATGATATGCCAATCGACTATGCGTGTGGATGGGCAATATCAGATGCTGATGGTGAGTGTACAATACAGATGTTATTGGACAAGGCTGATTATTATATGTATGAAAATAAACAGTCACGTAAGAAATCTATGCAGTCCACGAAATAAAGCTTAGAAAATGATATTTTGCACATATCAGGCGATATTAGTATAAAAGTAAAAATAGAAAGCTGTATGGCAATAGCCAACGCAGCTTTCTATTTTTTATAGCCTGATATAAAACAGCTTTAATTAACGATAATTAAGAATTCTTAACAAGTACTGCATATAATGTTCTTGCAAGTATACTGGCAACAACAAAGCATACAACGGCCTCAATAGCACCCTGTGTTCCAACGAAGGCAACTACGAATGAAAATGGATTGCCAACACCGAACTTGGCAACATAAGTCTGGATGAAGTCTGTTCTGTAGAAAAGCGCTACAAGTGTGCTCATAAAGAGTAATGTGTTAAGAAGAGGGCAGCAAAGGCTTGCTACATAATAAGAAATCTTTTGAACACTCTTGATGTTATGAAGAGCTTTGAAGATAAGACCTGTAAGCAGACCTTCAAGTGTTCTTGGTACAATTGTAAGTATTATAGTAAACACAGGATTAAGGTTAAATAAAGCAAATGTAAATACTGAGCCACCAGTTACAGCCTGATAAAGACTTGTTAAACCGAATGTAAGACCACATATAAGACCACCAACTGGTCCAAGTATTATGGCACCTACAGCAACCGGAATTGTCAGAAATGTAATAGTAAGACCAGGAAGCTTGATGTAGCCAAGTGGTGTGAAAGCCATGATGATAATGATGGCTATCATAGCGGCAAGTTCTACCATATACTTAGTGGTAAATGTTTTCTTTACCATTGCTGTGTTTTTTGTTTCAATGTTACTCATAATATTCTCCTTTTCGTCTGATAAAATGGTGGGGTTAGTGTAATATCCAGCCTGTCTTTCAGACATTATTATTATTAGCGTTCTATAAATGGAAATGCAAAGAAAATGTTTAGAACTAACAGAATATGTTATGAATTATACAATAAAATGAAATCATAACTGATTATACAGATACCTGAATTCAATATATGTAATGCTTACACGCCTTTACAGGTCGCACACCATTATGCCTTGTAGTGAATATAAAGTATCAGTAAGATAATAATAAACTTGGTTCTGATGCATTTTCATATGAATAACGCTCGTTTCGTATGATAACATATAAAAATGTTGTAAACAAGATATATTTTGCTTTAAATTGTATACAATTTTACAAAGTCTTAATAAATGCTTTTTATTTCCTTAATTTACATATTTTCTCAATAATGCTATCATTTTAACATATCAGTTATAAGGTTATATAAGAAAGCCTAAAAGAAATCTTGAGGAAGAAAGGAACGGTTATGGGCAGAATATTAAAAGTATTGCTCCGTACTGGAGGTCAGTAATTATAATACTTGTATTGCTTATATTACAGGCAAATGGTGATCTTGCATTGCCACAGTATACATCAGATATTATTGACGTTGGTATTCAGAATGGCGGCATAGGGCATAGTATTCCAGAAAAGATAACTAAGGATGAATATGATATTGCCACAATGTTTATGACAGATGAAGAAATCAGCATATGGGAAAGCTGTTATGAACAGGATGGAGATATGTATATTCTTTCCGAGAAGAGTGAAAAGAAGCTGGATGAATATGATGATACATTAGCAATGGCACTTATCATTAATAATCAGATGTCTTCAGTAACAGCAGTACAGTTTAAGGAACAGATGGCAGCACAGATGGGTGTTGATGTAAAGACACTTGCTGATGTGCCAGTATCAGATATTGGAAAAAGAATGGGCATTGAGTTAGAATCCTTCTATAAGGATGTAGAGGATGCTAATGGCAATATGGTTTCAACTGAATGTGTAGATATGAGAGTAGTATTCAAAGCTATGTATGATACTGGCAGAATGACAAAGGATACACTTGTGTCTATGTGTGATAACTTTAAATCAACATTTGACACTATGGGTTCATCACTTGTTTCATCTATGGGAAGAGCATATGCTAAGTCTATGGATTCAAAGGCTGGCATGGATATGAAGGCTATACAGGCACACTATCTGCTGCTTTTCAGGGCATAAAGATGATAGGTATGGCATTTATGATTGCAATATGTACAGTTTTAGTTGCATTTTTTGCATCACGTGTCGGCGCAGGTGTAGGACGTGACTTAAGAGGACAGGTGTATAAGAATGTTATGGGCTTCTCTAATGCGGAGCTTGATAAGTTCTCAACAGCTTCACTTATTACACGTACAACGAATGATGTACAGCAGATACAGATGGTATGTGTGCTTACATTAAGAATGGTGCTATATGCGCCTATACTTGGTGTTGGTGGTGTATTAAAGGTTATGTCAACAGGAGCTGGCATGGGGTGGGTTATTGCACTTGCAGTACTTGTTATAGTTGGCTTTGTGCTTCTTCTTATGTCGATTGCCATGCCTAAGTTTAAACAGATGCAGAAGCTTGTTGATAACGTTAACTTAGTATCAAGAGAGATACTTACAGGTTTATCGGTTATAAGGGCATTTGGAAGAGAGAAGAAGGAAGAAGAAAGATTCGATAATGCGAATAAAGAGCTTACAAGGACAATGCTTTTTACAAACAGAGTCATGACATTTATGATGCCTGTAATGATGCTTATTATGAATTGTCTTTCAGTAGGAATAGTATGGGTTGCCGCACACAGAATTGATGCCGGAGTTATGCAGGTAGGTTCTATGACTGCATTTATAACATATTCGATGCTTATAGTTATGTCATTCCTTATGCTTACAATGATGTCTGTAATGCTCCCAAGAGCGATGGTTGCAGCTGACCGTATAGATGAGGTGATCAATACTAAGTCATCAATAAGGGATTGCAAGAATCCTAAGTTACTTAAGGAACATAAGGGCTTACTTACTTTCAGCCATGTAAGCTTTAAGTATCCAGGAGCCACTGAAAATGCTCTTTCGGATATAGATTTCGTTGCAGAGCAGGGGAAAAGACAACAGCTATTATAGGAAGTACTGGCTGTGGCAAGTCAACGCTTGTTAACCTTATTCCAAGATTATATGATGTGACAGAAGGTTCTATAACGCTTGATGGTGAAGATATACGAAATATATCTATGCAGGATTTAAGAGACGAGCTTGGATATGTTCCACAGAAGGGAATTCTTTTCTCAGGTACAATAGAATCTAATATTAAGTATGGTGCAGCCAATGCATCGATTGAAGAAGTTAAAGAGGCAGCAGATATTGCACAGGCTTCTGATTTCATAGAGGAAAAACCAGGAAAGTATGAATCACCTATTGCACAGGGTGGTACTAATGTTTCAGGTGGACAGAAGCAGAGATTATCTATAGCAAGAGCTATAGCAAGGAATCCAAGGATATTTATATTTGATGACAGCTTTTCAGCACTTGATTTAAAGACAGATGCAGCCTTAAGAAAAGCACTTGCCTCAAAGGTTACAGATAGTACAGTGATCATTGTAGCACAGAGAATAAGTACTATTCTTCATGCAGAGCAGATACTTGTTATGGATGAAGGCAGAATTGTAGGTAAGGGTACACACGAGGAGCTTATGAGGAATTGTGAGGTATACCAGCAGATTGCCAGGTCGCAGCTATCAGCCAGCGAGCTTGAGAATTCAGTAGCTGTTAAAGAAAAGCTCAATAAGTCAGATGAAGAAGCTTCATATAATGCTCGGCATAATATATCAGATGGAAATGTTATATCAGATGGAAAGGAGGAAGCATGATTATGGCAGATAATAATTCATATAAGCAGACTCCCAGACATAGAGGACCAGGCAGAGGTATGATGCCTGCTGAGAAGGCTAAGGATTTCAATGGCTCAATAGGCAAGCTCATAAAGTATGTAGGAAGCTATAAGATAGCTATATTCATAGTTATGATTATGGCAGCAGCCTCAACAGTATTCAATGTAGCAGGACCAAAGGTACTTGGAAAGGCAACAACAGGTCTTTCAGAAGGCCTTATGAGGAAAATAGCAGGCACAGGTGGTATTGACTTTGACTATATAGGAAAGATTCTTTTGATTGTACTTGGCTTATATGTCTGCAGCGCAATATTTAATTTTGCCCAGGGCTGGATCATGACAGGTATTTCACAGAAGATATGTTACAGGCTTCGTAAGGAAATATCAGAGAAAATAAACCGTATGCCAATGAAGTATTTTGAGAGCAGGACATATGGAGAAGTTCTTTCAAGAATAACTAATGATGTAGATACTCTTGGTATGGGACTTAATCAGAGCATAACAACGATTATTACATCAACAGCAACTATGATAGGTGTGCTTATCATGATGTTAAGTATTTCACCACTTATGACTATTATTGCTATTGTCATACTTCCAATATCGGTATGGCTTATATCTTTTGTTATAAAGAAGTCACAGAATTACTTTAAGACACAGCAGGAATATCTGGGACATATAAATGGTCAGATAGAGGAAACATATGGTGGACATATGGTTGTAAAGTCCTTCAATAAAGAGAAGGATATGGTAGATGAATTCAACAGGACTAATAATGTTTTATATTCATCAGCCTGGAAGTCACAGTTCTTCTCAGGAATGATGCAGCCTATTATGGCATTTGTTGGCAATCTTGGTTATGCAGGTGTTGCACTTTCAGGTGGACTTCTTGCTATAAATGGTGTTATAACGATTGGTGATATTCAGGCATTTATACAGTATGTAAGGAATTTTACACAGCCAATAACACAGATTGCACAGGTTATTAACCAGGTACAGTCAATGGCAGCAGCATCTGAAAGAGTATTTGAATTCCTTAATGAAGAGGAAGAGGAGCAGATAGTAAAGAATCCTGTCTCAACAGATAATATCAGGGGAGAAGTAGAATTCGATCATGTAAGATTCGGCTATAAGGAAGACCAGGTTATTATCAGGGATTTCTGTGCCAAGGTCAAGCCTGGGCAGAAGGTCGCAATAGTAGGTCCGACAGGTGCTGGTAAGACGACTATGGTTAAGCTTCTTATGAGATTCTATGATGTTAATTCAGGTGAAATAAGAATAGATGGACATAACATAAAGGATTTCAACAGACGTGAGCTAAGAGATGCTTTCGGTATGGTATTACAGGATACATGGCTGTATAAGGATACCATTATGGAAAATATAAGATACGGTAAACTGGAGGCTTCTGATGAAGAGGTTATTGCCGCTGCTAAAGCTGCGCATGCACACCATTTCATAGAAACACTTCCAGGTGGTTATAACATGGAGCTTAACGAGGACGCAAGCAATGTCTCACAGGGACAGAAGCAGCTTCTTACAATTGCAAGAGCAATCCTTGCAGATAATCCAATCCTTATTCTTGATGAAGCAACATCTTCTGTTGATACAAGAACAGAGATACAGATACAGAATGCCATGGATAACCTTATGAAGGGAAGAACAAGCTTTGTTATAGCACACAGGCTTTCTACTATTAAGGATGCAGATATTATTCTTGTTATGAAGGATGGAGATATCGTAGAACAGGGAAATCATGAAGAGCTGCTTGCAAAGGGTGGCTTCTATGCCGGACTTTATAATTCACAGTTTGAAGACGTTGGATAAAAAATATAATATAGAATAAAATTTTTATCAGGATTAACCCTGCTGTTTTCGTTTTGACGATGATGGCAGGGTTAAAAAAAATAAAGAAAGTTGATTTTATTAATAAGCTTGGAATAAGCAGCAGTACGATTGCTAAGATGACAAAGAAAGAGAAGGCACGATATGGATTTATTAAAGATAATTGAGGCATGGCTTGTATTTATAAATATATTTACATTTGCAGCCTATGCGCTGGATAAATATAAGGCAATACATCATGCCCTGGAGGATTCCAGAAAGAACGCTTATACTGCTGGCGGCTATAGGTGGTTCTGTGGGAGCACTATTTGCTATGTACACAGTAAGACATAAAACAAAACATAATAAGTTCAGAATAGGAGTGCCAGCTATACTTATTATACAGTTTATTCTGGCATATATTTTATATAATTATATGGCTGTGAGAATGTGATTTTGGTAGTTTACAGATATGCTTAACAGATGCTGCTGCATAAAATGTTTGAGGTGTTTAAGGTATATCAGTCGTCAGGGAAAATACCATTTGACACCAGAATCATAATACAAATAATAGCGGCAGTAACCAGAAGCACGATAATCTGGTTGCTGCCGCTATGTGAATATATATGTTTTAAAGCTGCTTCTAAAAAGCTGATTCTAATCCTAGGTATTATCAACCGCTGAGGTCTTTCTTAACCTTTCAAGTGACTCAGATGTAGTGTTAATGGCATGAGAGAAGTTGGTAATACGGTTATTAAGGTCATGCATTTCCTGTCTTGTAGTTTCGGTTGTAGAAGACATTTCCTGTGAGATGCCTGATAATGTTTCAATTCCATCTACAATAGAAGAGTTAGCATCAAGTACAGCATTTACCTCAGAGCTTACTGATGTCATATTAGCTACAAGTGAATCAATATCCTGTTCAACAGCTACAAAGCTTTCATGTACTGTTTTAACTTTTCCGCGCTGGATATTAATACTGTCAACGGTATGCTTAAGCTCATTCTGAGTGTTCTTAGTAAGCGTAATGAGTGCATTCATAATCTGAGTAATTTCCTCAGTAGATGATTTCGTCATCTCAGCGAGAGAGCGGATTTCATCAGCAACTACTGCAAAGCCTTTTCCTGCTTCTCCTGCTCTTGCTGCCTCAATAGAAGCATTAAGCGCAAGAAGATTAGTCTGTGAGGATATATTCATAATAACATTAGTTATATCGGATACTTTACTTACGTGCTCAACAAGATTGCCAATAGTTTCGGATATCTGCAGAGCTGAGGAATCTACTATGGCAGACTGGCTGGCAAGCTCATCAGATTCTTCCTTTCCCTTCTCTACAATCTGTTGAAGCTTTCTTGCTGTATTTACTGCTATATCGGTAGATTGATTAGTATTATTAAGTCTTGTCTGGATTTCTGTAGTTTTTCAGACTGAAGAATACTTTGTTCTGCACTACTGGTAGTTCCGTCAGAAATAATATCAATAGTTTTGTTAGTATTGTTAATTATTTCTGCTATTTTATCAAGGTCATTTCGTACCTGTTCAAACTGGGTATTTACGCTGTTTGATATTTCATTAACACGTTTTGCTATTTCAAGCTGCTTTTCAGCCTTTTCTTTAACTGCGTTAGTTTCTTCATCAGAGAATTCTACAAGTCTTTTAATAGCCTTGCATCCTCCTAGAACACATACTATAAGACACGTAACAACAAGAAAAATAACCTTTATCTGTTCTGCTTTATCTGCAGGGTTAGTGGTATTTATGTATAAGATTTTGGTAATTACAAAGAAAGAGGTTGCACCTGTTCCCCATATTATCAGGTATTCATTCATATAAACAGATAGTGATAATAAAGCAGGGAATATAATCATCATAGTTCTTGCAGGCTGTATGAAGGTTATTATACCGAAAACAGCAAGAAAACCATATGCAATTGACAACTCAGCCTTTTTTTCATAAATATGTTTTCTGACATAGATAGCATTGCAGGTGTATAAAAGAAAATAGACACACGTAAAAACAATCTTTTCAATAACT
>VOFC01000538.1_pt1 | contig 20001 bp, 17 predicted proteins | sample 5384161 | NCBI WGS metagenome assembly VOFC01 (sample SAMN12384722, study PRJNA508395) | human gut metagenome | isolation source: healthy gut B | host: Homo sapiens
GAGCATCCTGAGATGAAGCTGGTTATTGCTCCTCATGTGGTGAGCGACAGTCATTTGAGGGAGATTTTAGATAAGGTGAAACGTCCGTGCATCCGCTATACCGAGGCTACGGAAGAAAATGTGACACAGGCCGATTGTTTGATTATCGACTGTTACGGACTGCTGTCCTCCATTTACCGATATGGTGAGATTTCGTATATTGGGGGTGGCTTTGGAGTTGGAATTCATAATGTGCTGGAAGCGGCTGTATATAATGTCGTTTTTAAGTTCCTTTATTATATGATAAAGTATGTCTTTGAAGCGATGAGAATGAATGAAATTAACATAGAGCAGATGGAATATCTATTTCTAAGACGTAAACGAAGTAGCGCCGTTTCCGAGCGGCAGAAGAACTTGCTTTTCAAGGCCGCCCAGCGGCATTGGGAGGAGGAGTTTGTCGGCAAGGAAGCGAATATTCGTAAAGTGGACTGCCGTATATATAAAGCTATATTGTACCAGCTTGAGATACGTCAGGTATTCCTTGACACCTCGCTTTCTCTGAAAAAACTGAGCGATCTGCTTGAAACAAACCAGACCTATCTGAGCAATGTGGTGAACAAATACTTCGGTTGTAATTTGAAGGAACTTGTGAACACGTATCGTGTGGAATATGCCAAGGAGCTTCTTAGTTTCGGTCGTAAATTTAAAGTTTTTCTATTATGAACAAAAATTTTTAAGTGCAATCCTGTTCGGAGCCTTGATGGTTTCTTCGACAGGAACATTTGTATCTTGTAAAGACTATGATAATGATTCTATTGATGCATACATTTCCGGAGATGCAAAAAAGTATGGTTGAAGTCAACCAATATTTCATATACCAGAGTGTTCAGACTGTTGGATCAGAATGAAGAATACACTTTTAAGGGTCAAACTATCAAGACTCATCAAGGTATCTTTGAACTGAAAGATAATGTCTTGTCTGTGAAATCAACTAACCAAGCTTCTGCTATTGATGAATATGCTGCGATAGAAGTGACTACTACAGTTAAACCACAGAAAGAAGGTGTTAAAGAATACGAGGTGAAGAATGTAGTATTTATCAAAGCAGTTCGTCCTGCTGTTAATCCTAACTTGGAACCGTTGCTTTGAAACCGTTGGACGCTACAGACAACTTTACATTTACATACAATAGTGCAAAAGCTCAAGTTATCACTTTGGATGTTCGTGACTTTGAAATGCTATCGAAGGACGTGATGTTGTTTCATATAACAATGTGTATTCTACATTTTGTTCAATTGTATAACCTGAATATGACACAGCCAACAAGTTGGTAGGTTATACTAACAAGATCTAGTCAATGTTTCAAAATTCAACTTCTGGAATGTACGAAATCAAGATGTAACTGAAGTTGCTAAATATTTTGAAATAATGCCATTGTAAAAATGAAGCTGTTCTCTACTATAAGAATGGTGGAAATAATGCAGATAAAGATTCTTTATTCTTAATTTTGACACCAGGTGCTGGTCAGAAACAAATCAAGAAGGCTAATTTGTTGATGGGGTCAATCTATTCATATAATAACTATGATTGGAACAGTGACTATGATATGGTGATGACCGATGGTAACACTCCTTACGGTGTTTACAACAAGTATGAGAAATAAACTGTTCAAGGTTACAATCAACGACTTCTCTGTAACCTATACACTTCGATTGTCCTATCAAGGATCAGTATAAGAACCGCATTATCATGGGTGAATGGGTTAAAACTGTGGTGCAAATTACACAAACTTCATTATGAATCTCAGGTATTTGACAAGATGTACAATGTTGTTCCTGAAGATGCGACAGTTGAGTTTGAATTGGATTATAAGAAGCAGAATGCTTATGTTCAGGAAATGATGAAAGAAAATAACATTGAATGGACTAACACTAATCAGATTGCCTTTACTCCGCGTGTAGATTTGGCTAAGGTTGGCAAACTGAAAGTTGATATCTATGATGCTACTGCTGGTTCTGCTAAGCGTGTATTGTTTGCAACTGAAGACTGGAAGGTGGAACAACCTATCTTGGCATTCACTGATGTTGTTGACTTGAAGTATAATAATCCGGCATTGGCTACAAACGATCAGATTAAGATTATTGATTTGATTAATGCATTGAATGTTAAGGCAACAGAAGCTTCTTATAAAAAATGGACAAACTTGACATTGAAAGATGCTGTTGGCAATACATTGGTAAAATACAATGCCACTACGATTGCTGCTGAAGAAACCATAGCTGAAACATTGTATAGAAAAGATGCTGCCGAATGCTGTTGCTGAAGCTACAGGATTGGAAATTTCTTTGGATGAGAATGAAAAAGACTTTACTTATGATGCAGCTAACTGCAACTCTTACTTGGAATGGGAACCGGAAGGTACAGTTATATACTCATGATGTTAAACTTGAATATTACTTATACTCACGACTGGGGTGTTGTAACCAAGACATTCAAGGTAACTGTAACAAGAAAAGTACAGTAAACATTCGGGCTAAGATAGAAAGTATAGTTTAAATTTGATATGCTTTCTTCTTGATAACTTCAAGCGAGGAGGGGATATGAATCTGATTACAGAAGAATATCCTCTCCTTTTTTATTATAAAAATATATTCTTGATATAATGACGAAATTAGTTCGATGCGGTATAAACTTTTATGCGGATGTAGATAATAAAAAAGCGGTAAATGATAGGGATGCCTTGCAGAACACTAAATTAATGGAACATTATACTCACCTTCTTGGTCAATTACAGTATGAAGGAGCTGGTATCTGGAGCCGTTTTAATATTATGTTCGGAATAAATGTTTCTTTATTCGGATTGGAAACCGTCTTGTTTAACTCTATATGTCAAACTTCTGAATATCTGACATTTATTATTGCATTTGGCGGATTGTCATTTTCAATATGGTCTATTTACGTAATGCAGAGATTATGGAGTTATCATGAGCACTGGAAGAATATGTTATGTGAAGCGGAAAAGACTTTTCCGGATGAGTATGTGAAACTTTTCACAAAGATTCCTTCTAATTTGAAAAGAGAGAAAAATCTTGGGAGTTATGGCTGAAATCATACACTCAACCTTTTTTTGCCATATTGTCTCTTATTTGGTTGCTTATTATAGTGTTAAACCATGCTATTTATACTGATATGCTGAATAAGGAAAATATTATTCATCACGTGGGTGTGGTGAAAATACAACAGAATGAAAATTTAAAAAATAATGAAGATGAAAAAGATGATGGATTCGACTACTGTGATTATTACTACAACAGATAATAGAGTATTGTTGCAAAAAAGAGATGAGAACCCGGATATAGAGTACTCCGGATATTATTCTCTTGTTTCTGGCTACCTTGAGGAGGAGGAAACCCCTCTAGATGGCATTATCAGAGAACTGAAGGAAGAATTTGAACACAAGAAATCCCAAAAGGTGCATTTTAGTTCTATAACCTATTTGGGGTCTGAGTATAGAGCAGACTATGATAGATGGGAATATATTCATCATACTTATTTGATGGACGATGCAGCGGATATCCGTATTTTGGAAGGTGAATCTTTTGTCTTGCTGGATATGGATGAGTGTTTGAGATTGGAGAACCTTGCTCCTCATCATAAGTTGTTTTTATTAAAATATCGTGCCGGATTATGTAAAATTGACGTGCGTGAGCAATCAAAAAAAATGTTTGATGAAATAACTGTCAGGGATTTGATAAGAGTGGAATCCGTAGGGGATGTGAAAAATTATAGCTTGCTGGAGGCGGGAACTGGTTTTGTAATTGGCGAGGATACTACTTTGAGTGCTTCAATTCCAGCGGTGGAAGCCGCTAAATATATAGGATTCTTGCAATTCGTCCCAAAGGTTCTTAGAGGCAATCATTATCATTTTAGAAAGGTGGAATATATGCTTATTTTACAGGGGCGTATGCATGCCACTTTTCAGAAATATGATGATAGTGAGGCTGTAATAGAAGAGATTTGGGAAAAGGGGGATTTGGTACGGACTTTACCGGGGTGCGTCCATACATTAACAGCTTTAGGAGAGTCGAATGTGTTGACTATTGAGTTTTCTCCACAGCCTTATGTTGCGAGGGATGTGTTGATGAATGATAAAAAATAGCTTGAGTATGGGAACCATTGCAGTAACGGGGGCTACCGGTTATTTGGCTGAGAAATTGATAGAACGGTTGATTACCCAAGGACATACTATTCATGCGATAGCCAGGAATGAAGGAAAACTGATTGCTCTGAGGGAGAAATTTAAAAGCGTTCAAATCTTTCCATGCCCCGTTGAAGATTATCTTTTATTGAAAAAGGCATTGAATGGTTGTGATGGGATATTTCATTTGGCTGCGTTTAAAGATGTCATTTTGGCAAAAGAACATCCTCTGAAAGCTGTTCAGACTAATATTCTTGGTACGTTGAATCTTCTTAAAATAACTGTTGAGGAACAGAACATAAAATTTATTCTGGCAACAAGCACTGATAAAGCTGTTCAAGTTTCAGGAACGTATGGGGCTACTAAATTGCTTATGGAGAATCTTTTTGGGGATTTTGAGCAAATAAACGGATCGAATTGCGCTTATAGGATAGTTCGTTATGGAAATGTATTGCATTCTACAGGGTCTGTTTTGGTAAAATGGAAGTATGCATTAGAAAATAGGAAGGAGCTTATATTGACAGATCCTGAAGCTACCCGGTTTTTTATTACGTGGGAACAGGCAATAGATGTTATTTTTTCCTGTTTAAATGACGCTCAAAGTGCGGAACCGTTTTATCCGCCTGATATGAAATCGATAAGCTTAGGAATTTTATTGGAACTCACAATAAGAAAGTATGCTAAAACTGTTCCTGACATCAGAGTTATCGGTTTACAAAAAGGGGAAAATAAGCACGAATGTATCACGGCAGACTTAAGCAGTGAATATGCTGAAAGATGGAATAATGAGGAATTATTAAACCTTATCTAGAAAATACTATGAATGATAGATAGTTAAATCTTTCTTTTAAGACGGGGAATTGCAGTATATTGATTACTTTTGTCCTGTATCATAACTTATTAAACCTCGGATAGATATGGGAACAGAAGGCATACAGGATAAATACATCAACCCTTATGCCGATTTCGGCTTCAAGCTGCTTTTCGGCACGGCAATGAACAAGGAACTTTTCGAGGCTGCCGAGATAGCTAAGTTCAATCCTAAGGAATTAGGCGAGTATTGGGAAAGTTTGAAGAATTTCCGCGACTGGTACAGCGTGATGTCCACCCAGTTGAAAAGGGCATGAGGAAGGTCTTAAAGAGGGTATTGAAAAAGGTCTTAAAGAAGGTCTTGAGCAAGGTCGTAAGGAAGAATGCTTCAAGAATGCAAAAAAAATGAAACAGGCCGGTATTGCATTTGATGTAATTGCACAGGTTACCGGTCTGTCTATAGGGGAAATAGCGTCTTTGTAAGTCGTTTACAGCACCAGTCCGTCCAGCATCTCGATATAAAGCCTTATTGCTTCCTCAATTTCCGAAACCATGATATATTCATCAGCCGTATGTGAACGGGAGGACTTTCCCGGACCGATTTTGACAGACGGGAACTTCATTAACGCCTGATCGGACAAAGTAGGAGAGCCGAAAGGTATACGTCCTAGTTTTACCGCGCGTTTCACAAAGGGATGCTCGGCACTGATATGAGATGAGTTCAAGCGGAAAGAACGGGCTTTCGCCTCGCTTTTTAGACGGGCACTTATTTCTTTGAATAGTTCTTCGTTAGAGTAACATTCATTACTGCGGATATCCACAACGAAAGTACAAGTATCGGGGATGACATTATGCTGCGTGCCGGCATTTATTTGTGTCACGCTCATTTTGACGGGGCCTAGCAGGGAGGATTCCTTCGGGAATTTATAATCACGGAACCACTGAATGTCTTCCAGTACTTTGTAAATAGCATTCACTCCTTCATTGCGTGCGGCATGTCCGGCTTTTCCGTATGCGGTAACATCCAGCACCATCAATCCCTTTTCGGCAATGGCAGGCTGCATTTCTGTCGGTTCACCCACTATGCCCAAGGTGATGGGAGGTAGTTGGGGCAATACGCTTTCTATTCCGTTTTTTCCGGAAACTTCTTCTTCACATGAGGCAAGAAAGATCAGATTGTATGCCTGCTCGGTTGTAGAGAGATGGCGGTACACCTGAAATAAGGATACTACACTGGCGCCGGCGTCATTACTTCCCAAACCGTAAATCTTTCCGTTTTCGGCTTTCGGAGTGAAAGGATGTTTCCGCCATCCGTTTACCGGTTTTACGGTATCGATGTGGGAATTTAGTAAAATAGTCGGTTTGTTGAGGTCGAACATCGGACTGATACACCAAATGTTGTTGCCCGAACGACCGGTCATGATACCTGTTTCTTCAATATAGTTCTGCAGAAAGTCGGCGGCAGCTTCTTCTTCCCGGCTCAATGAGGGGATACCGATTAACGAATTCAGCAATGTGGTTGCTTCGGAAGTGTAATATTCTATATCAATCATCTTGATTTTAATAATTTAATGTGTTGCAAAGATACTATTTTTGCGTGGTAAACGGTGATGAAAAAAGTAGGTAATTAAGTTAGATATGCAACTAAAACTTTCGGCTGATTTCTTCTAACTCTTTGACTGGTTGGGAAAATTAATGCCTGTTTATAGAGGATAATTCCAAATTAAACGATAACTTTGCCGATGAATTAAAAATAAATCTTTGGAATGAGTAGTTCTTTCTTATCTGTCCTGATACAACGTCAGGCAGGGAAATATGGTGATCGTGTAGCGTTGCGTTACCGCGATTATAAAACAGAAACATGGATTCCAGTTTCTTGGAACCAGTTTGCCGCAACTGTAAAAACAGTTTCGAATGCATTGATAGAATTAGGTATAGGTGTACAGGAAAATATAGCAGTTTTTTCTCAAAACAAACCGGAGTGTCTGTACGTGGATTTTGGGGCTTTTGGGGTACGGGCTGTTACTGTACCATTTTATGCTACCAGTTCCGAGGCGCAGGTACATTATATGGTAGGTGATGCCGAAATACGTTATATCTTTGTAGGTGAACAGTTGCAATATGATGTGGCGTTCCGGGTTATGCAGCTGGGAAGCCAACTGAAACAGATTATAATTTTCGACAAGGAGGTAAAACGTGATGAGCGGGACCAGACTTCCATTTATTTTGATGACTTTCTGAAATTGGGCGAGGCGCATCCGCATCAAGCTGAGGTAGACAAGCGTACTTCAGAGTCGGGTAATGGTGATCTTGCCAATATTCTTTATACCAGTGGAACAACCGGAGACAGCAAGGGGGTGATGTTGCATCATTCTTGCTATGAGGCGGCCATTCCGGCACATGATGAACGTTTCCCTCAATTGGGTGATCAGGATGTGATTATGAATTTCCTTCCTTTTACTCATGTGTTTGAGCGTGCATGGACTTGCTGGTGTCTTTCGATGGGATGTACTTTGTCTATCAACTTGCGTCCTGCTGATATCCAGAAGACAATAAAGGAGATCCGTCCTACGGCTATGTGCAGTGTTCCCCGTTTCTGGGAGAAAGTGTATGCCGGCGTGCAAGAAAAAATCAATGAGACAACCGGATTGAAAAAGAAGTTGATGCTGGATGCTATTAAAGTGGGACGTGAACATAATTTGGAATATGTGTACAAAGGGCTGACTCCTCCGCCTGTATTGCACATGAAATATAAATTTTATGAGAAAACGATCTATAGCTTGTTGAAAAAGACTATTGGCATTGAAAACGGGCGTTTCTTCCCTACTGCCGGTGCGGCTATTCCGCCGGCTGTACAGGAGTTTGTTTTGTCGGTGGGAATTAATATGGTAGCCGGTTATGGATTGACGGAATCTACTGCAACGGTTGCTTGTGAGAATGATAATGACCATGTGGTTGGTTCGGTGGGGCGTATCATGCCTCATGTGCAGGTCAGAATAGGGGAGAATAACGAAATAATGCTACGTGGTGAGGGAATCACTCATGGCTATTATAAAAAGGAAGCTGCTACGAAAGCAGCGTTTACTGAAGACGGATGGTTCCATACCGGTGATGCGGGTTATATAAAAGATGGGCATTTGTTCCTTACAGAGCGTATCAAGGACTTGTTTAAAACTTCAAACGGGAAGTATATCGCTCCTCAAGCCATTGAAGCCAAATTGGTGGTAGACCGTTATATCGATCAGATTTCTATTATTGCCGATGAACGTAAATTTGTTTCTGCTTTGATAATTCCTGAATATAAACTGGTGAAAGAGTATGCCGCAAAAAAAGGTATTCGCTATGAAAGTATGGAGGAACTGTTGCAGAAACCGGAAATTATCGATTTGTTTAAAGAGCGGATTGATACACTGCAGCAGCAGTTTGCACATTATGAACAGATCAAGAGGTTTACCTTGTTGCCCCATCCTTTCAGTATGGAACGTGGTGAGCTGACCAATACGTTGAAAATAAAACGTAATGTGCTGAACAAGAACTATGCTGCCGAAATAGAAAAGATGTACGAAGAATAATGGGAAAATGAATAGATTTCCACTATCTTTGCACCCTGAAATGCAAAAATTCTCAAGATGATAACAATAGAGCAACTGAAAGACGTAAAAGAACGTACTGCGGCACTTGAAAGATATCTGGACATAGAAAATAAACTGGTTCAGGTGGAAGAAGAACAACTGCGTACGCAGGCGCCCGGTTTTTGGGATGATGCCAAGAAAGCAGAAGCACAAATGAGGAAGGTGAAAGATCTGCAAAAATGGATCGACGGTTACCGTGAGGTAAAGACGATGGCAGATGAACTGGAATTGGCTTTTGACTTTTGTAAAGATGATTTAGTTACCGAAGAAGAAGTGGATGCAGCGTATCAAAAGGCTGTCACTGCGGTGGAGGCATTGGAACTGAAGAATATGCTTCGCCAGGAGGCCGACCAAATGGATTGTGTATTGAAAATTAATTGCGGTGCCGGTGGTACTGAAAGTCAGGATTGGGCTTCCATGCTGATGCGTATGTATATGCGTTGGGCGGAGACCAATGGCTATAAAGTGAGCGTGGCTAACCTTCAGGATGGGGATGAGGCCGGAATCAAGACGGTGACTATGAATATTGAGGGCAGTTTTGCATATGGTTATCTGAAAGGTGAGAATGGAGTCCACCGCTTGGTGCGCGTGTCTCCTTATAATGCTCAGGGGAAACGGATGACTTCTTTTGCTTCTGTGTTTGTAACGCCGTTGGTGGATGATAGTATTGAAGTGACAATTGAACCTGCCCGTATGTCTTGGGATACTTTCCGTTCGGGAGGGGCCGGCGGACAGAATGTGAACAAGGTGGAATCAGGAGTACGTCTGCGTTATCAATATAAAGATCCGTATACCGGTGAGGAAGAGGAAATCTTGATTGAGAATACTGAAACCCGTGACCAGCCGAAGAATAAGGAAAATGCGATGAGACAGTTGCGTTCAATTTTATATGATAAGGAATTGCAGCACCGCATGGAAGAACAGGCCAAGGTGGAGGCTGGCAAGAAGAAGATTGAATGGGGATCACAGATACGCAGTTATGTCTTTGATGACCGTCGTGTGAAGGATCATCGTACTAATTTTCAAACTTCGGATGTGAACGGAGTGATGGATGGAAAGATTGATGGCTTTATCAAGGCATACTTGATGGAGTTTTCCGGTTCGGAGAATTAGTAAATTCTTCGTAATTTATTTGTTTTCTTCTAGAAACTTTGTACTTTTGGGATATTCAAAAGAGATGGTTTAATCTTAAAAATGAAATACTTATGGGAAAGAATAAGAAAGCTGCTTATAGTAAGCGGGAAGAAGAGAAAGCAAATAGGATTGTAAAAGGTCTGTTCATCGGATTAATTGTATTAGCCCTTGTTATTATGGTGGGCTATGCCATGTATGGATAAAAACGGAAAATAAATAGTGAAGTCCTGCTGAGGTTATTCTCTGCGGGGCTTTTTTATATATTAAAACGCTATGGGACAAGAAATAGAACGAAAATTTTTAGTAAAGGACGACAGTTATAAACTAGAGGCTTATGCACATAGTCATATTGTGCAAGGTTATATCTGTAGTGCTCGTGGAAGAACTGTCCGGGTGCGTATTCGGGATAATAAAGGGTATCTTACTATCAAAGGGGCTTCCAATGACTCCGGTACAAGTCGTTATGAGTGGGAGAAGGAGATCAGTTTGCAAGAGGCCGAAGAGTTGATGAAACTGTGTGAGCCTGGGGTGATTGATAAAATCCGGTATTTGGTGAAAAGTGGAGAGCATATCTTTGAAGTGGATGAGTTTTATGGTGAGAATGAAGGCTTGACTGTAGCGGAAGTGGAATTGAATAGTGAGGACGAATTGTTCAAAAAGCCCCATTTCATCGAAAAAGAGGTAACGGGAGATATTCGTTATTATAATTCTTTTTTGATGAAGAATCCTTATACTCGCTGGTAGATAATATATAGGCTTCTTTAACGTCTGAAAATAAACTACTTGCTATCGTTTACCTACCTTTGCAACAAACACAAACTCATTATTGATATATGAAACACAACATTTTATGGGGCATTATCTTGCTTGTGGCAAGTTTGTCATTTACGGCGAAGGCGCAAAAGGCTGTCCAAGGCCAGTTCTCAGTCAAGGGAGTCTTATTAGATTCTTTGTCTAATGAAGGGGAACCGTATTCTACAATCCGTATTTCATTGAAGAACAATCCTGCAAAGCCGGTGAAACTGGCTGTGACAGGAGCGGACGGCAGGTTTGACGAACGGCTTGCCGTGCCGGGGACTTATCTCATTCATTTTACTTCTGTAGGAAAGTCTCCTGTACAGAAGGAATTCTCGATATCGACCAATCGTAAGAATGTTGATTTGGGTAAGATTCTGATAGCAGAAGCGACTGAAATGTTGAAAGGAGTGGAGGTGGTAGCGCAGAAACCTTTGGTAAAGGCGGAAATAGACAAAGTGACGTATAGTATAGAGGATGATCCGGATTCTAAAACTAATACGACTCTTGAAATGCTCCGTAAAGTTCCGCTGGTGACTGTAGATGGAGAGGATAAAATTCAAGTAAACGGTAGCAGTAAGTTTAAAGTGCATGTTAATGGCAAGCCGAATAACATGATGAGCAATAATCCTACCGAGGTATTGCGGAGTATGCCGGCCAATTCCATTAAATCTATAGAGGTTATCACCGAGCCTGGGGCTAAATATGACGCGGAAGGGGTGGCGGGCATCTTGAATATTATCACTGTAGGAGCAGGAATGGAAGGATATACGGTGACATTGAATGGTGGTGCAAGCAATATGCGTGTGTATGGTGGCGGTTATGGTACGGTGCAGTCGGGCAAGTTCACTGTTACCGGTAATTATTCTTATAACTACCAGGGATCTCAAAAGGGATTTGAAGATTCATATCGTGAGGATTTCACGTCTCAGGAAAATAAATTTTTGGAGTCGCATCGAAGAAGCAAGAGCTATGGCAATTTTCAATTTGGCAGTCTGGAAGGAAGTTATGAGATTGACACTTTGAATCTGATTAGTTTTTCTATGAATCTGATGACTGGCAATTTTACGAATAAGAGGATTGGAAATACCCAGATGACGAATCATGCCGGTAATCCGGTTTACGGTTACGGTTCTTTGGGGAATAATGAATCGGGCTTTGGCGAAGTGGGGGGCAACATGGATTATCAGCATTCGTTTAAAAAGAAAGGGGAACTTCTTACTTTCTCTTATCGTTTTAGCCATTCCCCCAATAACAGTGAAGCGAATACGGATTATGAGGATACGTTGAATGTTCCTTATCTTTTGCAAAACCAATATTTTAAAAATGATGCCAGCACACAAGAGCATACGGCTCAATTGGACTATACCAATCCGATAAATTCGATACACAGCATTGAAACTGGTATAAAGTATATTTTTCGTAGAAGTAAAAGTGATGGTAAATATTATCTGGCCGATAAAACCGGAGAATATAAGTATGATCAGGATATGAGTACGCAATATGATCATAAGCAGGATATTCTGGCTGCTTATTTGGGCTATCAGCTGAAGTACAAAAAACTCGGTGGAAAGGCGGGAATTCGCTATGAGCATACATTTATGGATGCGGATTATAAAAATAAGGATGAGAAGTTTGATGCTCAGTTTGATGATTTGGTTCCATCCTTGATGTTCTCTTACCAATTGGCTCCTACTCAAAGTTTGAGGGCATCTTATAATATGCGTATCAGTCGGCCGGGTATTTGGTTTTTGAATCCGTTTACTGACACCAGCAACCCTACTGCGATCAGTTACGGTAATCCTGATTTGGAAAGTGAAAAGGCCCATTCGCTTAGTGTTACTTTCGGTAGTTTCTCGCAGAAATTTAATGTAAATGTCAGTGCTAATTATTCTTTTGTCAATAATGGTATAGAGCAATACTCTTTTATAAAAGATGGTGTGATGAATTCTACCTATGATAATATAGGAAAAAGTAAGAATATTAATTTGTCTTTGTTCTTGAACTGGAATATGTCTCCTAAAACCCGCTTTAATATCAATGGACGGGGAGCTTATGTGGATTATAGAAGTTCAGGGCTTGATTTAAAGAATCATGGCTGGGAAGGAAATGTCTTCGGAAGCTTCCAGCAGACTCTGCCTTGGGATCTGCGTCTGAGTCTGAACGGAGGGGGTGGTACTCCGCATATCTCTTTGCAAGGTAAAAGTTCCTCTTTCTATTATTATGCGATAGGGCTCAGTCGTTCTTTCTTGAAGGAAAAGAGGCTGACTATATCTCTTAACTCGTCCAATTTATTTAATAAATATATTACTTTTAAGAATAACATCAATACTCCTACTTTCTGCTCTTCTACTGCTACCAGAATTCCGATGCGTTATTATGGATTTAATATCAGTTGGCGTTTTGGGGAGTTGAAGGCTCAGGTAAAAAAAGCTGCGCGAAGCATTAATAATGATGATTTGAAAAGTGGAGGAGGTAATGCTGGAACCGGTGGAGGGATACCGGCTAATTAAAAGTTAAAACGAAACCACCTGTTAACTGTTAATTTAGGGGGTAAAAACTGTTATTTGATAGTTTATACCCCCTTTGTTGTTAGTTTTTCTGTCGTGACTTTTGCGAGAAGTCGTTAATATTGCAGCAGAAAGCAAAAACAGAAAATAACAATTTAAAAATAGATTAATATGAAGACAGTCGACTTTACACAGCATTTACTAAGTATACAAACCGAATTATTTCGCTTTGCATTTAAATTGACAGCTGACAGAGAAGAGGCTAATGATTTGTTGCAGGAAACTTCACTTAAAGCTTTGGACAACGAAGAGAAGTTTACTCCAGATACGAATTTTAAAGGATGGATGTACACCATCATGCGTAATATATTTATAAATAATTATCGTAAAACAGTGCGTGATCAGACTTTCGTCGATCAGACAGATAACTTGTTCCATTTGAATCTTCCACAGGACTCAGGATTCGATTCTACAGAAGGTGCTTATGATTTGAAAGAGATACATCGTATCGTGAATGCGTTGCCTAAAGATTACCGTGTGCCGTTTGCTATGTATGTATCAGGATTTAAATATAGGGAAATTGCCGAAAAACTGGGACTTCCGTTGGGAACAGTGAAAAGCCGTATCTTTTTCACTCGTCAGAGGTTGCAGAATGATCTGAAAGATTTCCGTTAAGTTGACTCTCTATCTTTATTATATAACTTTGACTTTTATCATCACGCCGACTGTTCGCGAAGAATCGTCGGCGTTTCTTTTTAGGATTTACGCCATATAAGGGGGCGAAGTAAGTAATATCCTATTAAGGCGGCTAGTCCGACTCCAATGCTGTTTGCCAGAAAATCCAGCCAGTCACCGCTGCGGGTATCTGTGCAATAAGCTTGCATCAGTTCGATACACCCGCTCATAGCTACAGGAGCTATGATGCCTCCCCATATTACATGATTCCAATTGATAGCCTTATGATTCCTCAGATATTCTATCCATAAAATGAAACAGAGTCCCCCATACATGCATATATGCACTACTTTGTCTATGTAGGGGATTTCTTCCATATCTGTTTTGGGAGGAGTGAAAAAGGAAAGATAAAAGATGATAGCTACAATGATCAAGGATACCGGATATTTTCTAAAATAATATAGCATACTTTAATTTTTTTGTGATTCGTCGCAAAAGTACGATTAATTTTATACTTTTGCAGGCTAACCAGTGTTGATTTATAATAATTTGATAGTTTTTTATGCAAAAAAGCGAAAGAGTAAATTTCGGAAGTAAGATTGGGGCTGTTCTGGCGGCGGCAGGTTCGGCTGTAGGACTTGGTAATATATGGAGGTTTCCCTATGAAACGGGAAATCATGGAGGTGCGGCATTTATCTTAGTATACTTGGCGTGTGTTTTTATGTTGGGAATGCCTATTATGATTGCCGAATTCACAGTAGGTCGTCATTCAAAAGCAAGTACGGGACGTGCTTATAAGGTTTTGGCACCCGGAACTCATTGGAAGTGGTTGGGATATTTGGGGGTTTTGGCCGGTTTTCTTATTCTAGGATATTATTCGGTAGTGGCAGGATGGACTTTGGAATATATATTGGAAGCGGGAATGAATGGTTTTGCAGATAAGAAGCCGGAAGATTTTGTGGTTGCTTTCCAGAGTTTTTCGAAGGACCCTGTTCGTCCGCTTATCTGGCTGGTCATCTTTTTATTGGCCACCCATTTTGTTATAGTAAAGGGAGTGAAAGATGGGATAGAGAAATCTTCGAAGGTGCTGATGCCTGTTTTGTTTGTACTGATAGTAGTTTTGGTGGGGTGCTCATTGTCGCTTCCCAATGCGGAAAAAGGTTTGGAGTTTCTGCTGAAGCCTGATTTCAGTAAAGTGAACGGAGATGTTTTCTTAGGGGCTATGGGGCAGGCGTTCTTTTCCTTGAGTTTGGGAATGGGATGTCTTTCAACCTATGCTTCTTATTTTGGGAAAGAAACCAAACTGGGAAATACGGCTCTGAGTGTCGGTGTGATTGATACTTTTGTGGCTGTCTTGGCCGGATTGATTATTTTTCCGGCGGCCTTTTCTGTAGGTATCCAGCCGGATGCGGGACCATCATTAATTTTTATTACATTGCCTAATGTTTTTCAGCAAGCTTTTAGCGGTGTGCCGATATTAGCTTATATTTTCTCGGTGATGTTCTATGTCTTGCTGGCTTTGGCTGCATTGACTTCTACTATTTCTCTACATGAAGTGGTGACGGCTTTTCTGCACGAGGAATTCAATTTAACTCGTGGCCGTGCTGCTAGATTGGTCACTTTCGGGTGCATTATAATTGGAATCATTTCTTCCTTGTCATTGGGAGTTATGCAGAAATATACGCTGTTTGATAAGGGATTCTTTGACTTACTTGATTTTGTCACTGCAAAAATAATGCTTCCTTTGGGTGGCTTGCTGGTATGTATCTTTGTAGGATGGTATTTGAAACGTTCCGTTTCTTATGAAGAATTGACCAATGGGGGAAAACTGAAAGCAGGTCTTTTCAATCTGTATATCTTCTTGTTGAGATACGTGGCACCTGTGGCTATCATTTTGATTTTTATCAATGAATTAGGGCTAATTTAGAATTGTAATGTGGAAAGACTTCTTCTATTTTTCGAAAAGCGAACGCAGAGCTATACTTTTTTTGTTGACTTTGCTTTTCATATTTATGTGTATATGGGTTCTTTTTCCAGTAAAGGAAGAGTCTTTGGAACAGGATCAAGAGGGGATAGAAGAAATAAAAAACTTTCTGGCCGGAGTACATGAGATGGAGGAGAAGGAATCTCTGCGATATTCCTATGATAAGCCTAAAAGAAGAGAGGTGGTATTGGCTGCTTTTGATCCAAATTCAGCCGATTCCATCGAATTTTTGCAACGTGGATTGTCTCCTTTTATTGCACATACTATTTTGCAATACCGGAGAGCCGGCGGTAAATTCAGGACAGCGGATGATTTCTCTCGTGTTTATGGCTTGTCGTCCGAGAAATTTAATATCTTAAAACCCTATATCCAGATTTCAGAGGCTTTTCGGCGGAAACAGGATACATTGCACTTTATCAAAAAGGTGGAGAAAGATACGTTGGCAGCTTATAAATATCCGGAAGGAACTTTAGTCGATTTGAATGAAGCGGACACTACCGAGTTGAAAAAGATTCCGGGAATAGGCAGTGGCATTGCACGCATGATTGTGGCTTACCGGAAACGTTTGGGAGGTTTTTATGATATGGCTCAGTTGAAGGAAGTGAACTATGTAGATGAGGATATGTTGAGATGGTTTAAACTCGGAAATGCACCAATTCATCGGATAAATGCCAATAAGGCCGGGCTTGACAAACTTCGCTCTCATCCTTATATGAATTTTTATCAGGCAAAGGTAATTATAGAATATAGGAGGAAAAAGGGAAAATTAAAAAGTCTTTCCCAGTTATCCTTGTATGAGGAATTCACTGAGAAAGACTTGGAACGTTTGTCGCACTATCTTGCTTTTGATTAATTGTTGGGATAACCAGCAGCTTCTGCTATTTTTACCGGAATTTCGGTATTGTCAATGCGACCTTGGAATAGTTGGGCGCCGGCTCCGATAGCGAATACGGGTACATAACCTCCAGAGTGCCCACCACTGGTCCAACCTACCAGAGCGATGTCATCCAGAATTCTTTTGGCCTCAGCTGCCAAAGGTTCGTCTTGTTGATATTCACTTTTGGTTAAATCTATCTCTTTACCGCTAAATGATTCATCATATACTTTCTTCAGGGATGCTTCTTGCTTTTCATTCAATTGAATACTATCCCAAAATCCGAAATTATCCTTCAATGATTGCTTGATAACTTCCCAAGGTACTTGATTCTTGTATTTTTTTCTTAATTCGTTTACAATTTTAGTATATCCGCTTTCACTTACTTTTTGTGATTTTAAAGCTTGCAGGTTCAAAGTATACGGACCTTTTCCTAAAACGATTCCTCCGGTTTCGTGGTCGGCTGTTACTACAATCAGGGTTTCATCGGGATGTTGTTCATAGAATTCGTAAGCAACTTTTATGGCATTGTCCATATCCATCACTTCGTGGAATACGGTAGCGGCGTCGTTGCTGTGGCAAGCCCAGTCTATTTTACCTCCTTCAACCATCAGGAAGAACCCTTTTGATAGATCTTTAGACAGGAAATTGATTCCGGCACGGGTGATTTCAGTTAAAGTCATATCGCCTTTTTTTCGATCGATAGCATAGGGGATAGCACTATTGTCTGTTGCTGTTGCAGGTTGTAAGAGAATCAGTTTGTCCGATTTTTTTGCTTTTTTCTGATAGTCCTTGTAGCCACGGGCTATGGTATATCCGGCTTTGTCCACCAGTGTGTACAGACTTTCTGAATTTGAACCGGCGGCTTTTTGGTTGGTGGGATCTAAAAAGTCTGATCCTGCATAGAAATCGAAGTTGGCATCAATCAAATCCAGACCCACGTTGTAATAGCTGCTTCTTTGTCCTTGGTGTGCGTAAAAAGCAGCCGGTGTGGCATGGTCTACGCTGACACTGGTACTGATACCTACACGGCAACCTTTATTTTTTGCCCAAGAAGCAACACTGTTAACTTTGGTTTCCAGATCCTTTTTCACACCTAATGCGCCATTTTTTGTTTTGTTTCCCGTAGCAAGTGCTGTTCCTGCAGCGGCCGAATCTGTCACTCCGTTGGTTGCCGAGAAAGTAGTGGCTATGGTTGCATAAGGAAATTGGGTGAATAATAACGGAGTCACACCAATTTTGCCTTCCAACTCTCCACGATACATCTCTGTTCCTAAAACTTGGTTAACACCCATTCCATCTCCGATGAAATAAAATACATACTTTGCTTGCTGTGCCTGTACAAAAAGAATGGACAGGAATACAAATACAATAATAAACGATAGTTTTTTCATATTAATTGAGTTAATGACATTTTCAGCCTAGCAAATATAGGGAAAAAAGACTTTTTATCGGTACTTCTTTCTTGAATAATTGAGATTTAATGGCCAAATACTTTTTTTGCAATAAGTTTGTAAATGAAATGTTTTTGGGGTGTAATATAAAAAATCTGTTTGGGAGTAGGGAATCCCGTGCTTTATACTATGCATCAGTTTGCTTTCGACATGGATATTGCATACAGATAATTGCTTTAATATTAGTGATTATTAATTATAAATCTTATATTTGTCTAATCTAGAGTCAGTAAATAAAGTATGGGAGAATTTATAAATGTATTAGTGTCAAAAGGGAAAAGCAATTTGATACCGGAAAAAGATAACCTGTATGGACAGTTTGTCGGTGAATGGGATTTTGAATGGGTTGATAACCAAGGTACAACAGGCGAAAGACATGTTCAGGGAGAGTGGATATTCGCTTGGGTGCTGGAAGGGACTGCAATTCAAGATGTGTTTATTTGCCCTTCGCGTAAGGCACGGATTAAAGATTATCAACCGGATGCAGCTTATGCGACTGCGGTACGTATGTATAATCCTAATACAGAGGCATGGGATATTTTATATACGGAATTAGGAGGGGCTACACAACTGGAAGGAAAAAGAGAAGGAAACAGGATTGTTCAGACGGAAATTAATGAGAAGAATATACAGTGGGTGTTTTCAGAAATTACAACGACTTCATTCCGTTGGCAACGTATGGTAAAACGTCCGGATGGTACTTGGGAAACTGAAGCTGAACTTTTTGCCGTTCGTCGATGATTAAGATGTATATTATATAAGTTTGAGAATATTGCAGCCTAAAATAGACTTGTTGTAGTAGAAGCTTAGAGGTGATTTGACGAGTTTATAAAGAAAGAATGTGTGAATGATAAACAACTTCAGAACCGCTTTCTTGCATTTAGCGGAGAAAATATATTCAAACTAAATCCTGCTAGCTATACGCAGGAAAAGATGTGGGCAGGTATATGGAATCTTTGCGTAAGAATCTTTCTGCTTATACTCTTGATGATGCTCCCGAAGATGTTCGGGAACTCTATAAAGATGAATTCATCCAGCTTTATGCTTCAAGTATAAAGTGTTTTTTAATATGTATCAAATTGGGATTTATATCGGGAAGGAGTAGTTTTGCTCCAAGACTTAATCAAATATGGTATGCTCCAACCATATTCTTCCATTAAGATTTTGTGACCACTATTTAGTGGAGCACAATGTAAAATAAGTACTTTTTCGCCTTTCCGAATGCTTTCTTTAGCTATATGATAAGTCAATAATGTTTTGCCTGTTCCTGCACTACCTGTTAAAGCTATGAATTTTGTTGTTGCGTCAGATAACTTTGTTCGGATTTCATTATATATTTGTTCTTGTTGAACTGTAAGAAAATATCCTTCTGCCATAAATTTTTCAGGAGAATTGAAAGGAGAAACTAAATAGTCGGATGGATTAAATAAATCATCAATATTGTTGAATGTTACTACTTCTTGAAGCAACAGCTTGTTGCACAACTCATTAAAAGTCGCTTCTTTTATTTCATTATTGCTATCTTTTCTTATGAGTTTGTAAAGCTTATTTTCATTTAAAATATAGGTATAAATATAAATTTCCTTATTCAAGAACTCGAGGTAGTATTTGATACCTCTTTTGAATATAACCGTAAACATCCCGTCCGTATGAAAATCTGGTTCAGGCAGATTCGCTTCCCTCATGGCTTCCTGCATACGAGGAATGCCGGATGCCACTCTTTCAACCAAATGCATACGGGTAAACAATCCAAAGATTAATGGGTTGCGTGTCATGCTCTTGTGTCCGAAATCTTTAGCTACGATAGGCAAAAGCCCTCCGGGATTAGAAACCTCTACCCGGTCATCAAACATTTCTATTGTAATGGTTGCTCCCTGTTCGTAATAATCACGATGTGAGAGAGCGTTAATAATGGCTTCTTTAAACACAGTAAGAGGAATTTCCCAAATTTCTTCT
>VOFC01000622.1_pt1 | contig 20001 bp, 34 predicted proteins | sample 5384161 | NCBI WGS metagenome assembly VOFC01 (sample SAMN12384722, study PRJNA508395) | human gut metagenome | isolation source: healthy gut B | host: Homo sapiens
CCATGAGCGAACATTAACATATTACCTTCTTCAAGGTTTGGCTCGATATCTTTCTTGTACATATCTGCCTGTCTCTCATCGTTGATAAGAATCATAATAATATCAGCTTTTTTAGCTGCTTCTGCTGTTGTATAAACTTTAAATCCCTGGCCTCTGCTTTTAGCCCATGATTTACTTCCTTCATATAAACCAATGATGACATCACATCCTGATTCCTTTAAGTTTAATGCATGTGCATGTCCCTGACTACCATAACCAATGATGGCGATTTTCTTACCATCCAATAAAGAAAGGTTGCAGTCTTCCTGATAATAAATTTTCTATTGAAATCAACATAACTTTCGTGCAAAAATGTACCTAAAGTTATGAAATTCACAACATTTCATTATATGTTTCCTTTACTAATCATAACTTTACTTAAATTCTCTATCTAAAGTTATGAAAATATCATTCATTTTCTTGCTTATACATTCTTCAATTCATAACATTTAAATGAACGAACCGGACCAGCTAATGCTGGTCCGGTTCATCTCAACACAATATCACATTGATTAAAAAATCATATATTTCTTATTTCATTCTTAAAGCTGTCTAGGGGACTTGAACCCCCGACCTCCGCCTTACCAAGGCGACGCTCTACCGACTGAGCCAAGACAGCTTATCTACAAAAGACTTAGAAAGTATATCATAATAGTTGTTTCTTAACAAGTCATTTTTCTTCTACTTTCCCATTCTCTGGCGTACTATTTCGTAAGCCAAAACTCCTGTTGCAACTGAAGCATTAAGGGAATCGATATCTCCAAACATTGGAATTGAAGCAACAAAGTCACACTTTTCTTTTTTACAAGTCTGCTGACTCCTTTGCCTTCGTTTCCGATTACAAGTCCAATTGAGCCTTTAAGGTCAAGGTCATACATTGTTGTTCCGCCCATGTCGGCGCAGACGAACCACATTCCCTCTTTCTTTAATTCTTCGATTGTCTTTGAAATGTTTGTTACTTTGGCAACAGGTGTATAGTTTAATGCGCCTGCTGATGTTTTTGCAACTGTTGCAGTAAGTCCTGAAGCACGATGTTTTGGAATAATTACGCCATGTGCTCCTGCAAGGTTTGCTGTTCTTATAATAGCACCAAGATTGTGAGGATCTTCAATATCATCAAGTAAGATTACAAAAAGGTGATTCGCCTTTTTCTCTTGCCTTATCTAAGATTTCATCAACTGTAGCATACTCGTAAGCAGCAAGATAGCCGATTACTCCCTGATGCTTTCCTGTTTCTGACATTTGATCAAGACGTTCTTTTTAACATAGTTAATTACCGTGTCATGTTTTTTTGCTTCACGAAGCACTGTGTTCATTGAACCTTCTTTGCAATGTTCCAAAACAAAAAGCTTATCTATTGTTTTTCCGGCACGATATGCTTCTATTACCGCATTACGTCCTTCTAACGTAAATTCCTCGTATCTCATTTGCTATCTTCTTCCTTTTCTATAATACTTAAGCCTTCTTTAATTAAAAGCATCATTCTTTCAGACTTATTTGTTAAATACAGCCATCCCATTAAAGCTTCAAATCCTGTAGCTGTTCTGTAGTCAGACATTGACGCATTCTTTGCACGGGTTACTGCCTTGGCATTTCTGCCACGCTTATAAATGGCAAGTTCCTGTTCAGTAAGCTTATCCATTATTGCAAAAATCATTTCTGCCTGAGTGTGTGCCTTTACAAGATTTGATGCTGCCTTATGAATTTTGTTAACCTGTCTGTTTGCCTGGTCAACAATTATGGTTCTAATTACGATTTCATAAATTCCATCGCCTATATATGCCAGAGTCAAAGGTGAATAATTAATTATGTCAATATCCTTTAACTCCATTGTATCTTTTATAATTTGGAACAAATCACTATGTTCCCCTAAAATTTTATTTTCTTCCATATTACCACTAATTAAGCTCTTGACCACTTTGTTCCTTCTCTTGTATCTTTTAATACAATTCCTTTTGCTGCCAATTCATCACGAATCTGATCAGCCATTGCAAAATCTCTATCTTTCTTTGCCTGAGCTCTCTTTGCAATCATTTCTTCAATGTAATCTTCATCGCCTACTTTTTTTCTTCTTCCTTTTCAAGAATAATCCCAAGTACATTGCAAAGCTTATCTAAAATTTCATATACACCTGCAGCAAATTCTTTTTGTGCTTCCTTCATTTAAGTTACTATTAGCAAACTTAACTAATTCAAATACTGCTGAAATTGCATTTGCTGTGTTGCAATCATCATCCATAGCTTCTTCAAACTTAGTAATATATTCTTTTGCTTCATCTAATAACTTAGCTTCTGCATCTGTAACTTTTCCGTCTTTGCCATTAGAAATAATATCTCTAATTTTTGCTCCTGATGTGATTATTCTTTCAAGTCCGTTCTTTGCTGATTCCATAAGGTCATCGCTAAAGTTAAGCGGACTTCTGTAGTGTGCACTAAGCATAAAGAATCTTAAAACCTGAAGGTCATATTTTTTTCTGAAATATCTCTTACTGTAAAGAAATTGCCTAATGATTTTGACATCTTCTTATTGTTAATATTTAAGAAGCCATTATGCATCCAATATTTAGAGAATTCACATCCGTTTGCAGCTTCGCTCTGTGCAATTTCATTCTCATGATGTGGAAATATTAAATCCTCTCCACCTGCGTGAATGTCAATTTCATCTCCTAAATATTTCTTTGACATAACTGAACATTCAAGGTGCCATCCCGGTCTTCCGTCTCCCCATGGTGACGGCCATGATGGCTCGCCTTCTTTCTTAGGCTTCCAGAGAACGAAGTCAAGCGGATCCTCCTTTGATTCTTCTCCTGCAACCTTTATATCTCTATGACCTGCTTCCAAATCATCAATATTCTTCTTTGAAAGTTTTCCATAATCCTTAAACTTTCTTGTTCTGTAATATACTGTTCCGTCAGCATCATAAGCATAACCCTTATCAATTAATGTTTTAATCATTTCAATCATTCCATCAATTTCCTGAGTTGCAAGTGGATGAGTTGTTGCAGGTTCAATATTTAAATCATGCATATCTTTCTTGCACTCTTTAATATATCTCTGTGAAATTTCTTCTGCTGTTGTTCCCTCTTCAATCGCTTTCTTGATAATCTTGTCATCTACATCAGTAAAGTTTGATACATAGTTAACATCGTATCCCTTATATTCCAAATATCTTCTGAAAGTGTCAAATATAATCATTGGTCTGGCATTTCCAATGTGAATAAGGTTATAAACTGTAGGTCCACAAACATACATTTTTACCTTTCCCTCTTCAAGAGGTACAAATTCTTCTTTTTTTTCTTTGTTAACGTATTGTATATTTTCATAGCTTTTTACTCCTTAATTTTGTTGTTAATTTGGTCTATCATTTCTCTAAGTTTTGTATTTTCGTCACTTAATCTCTTTAATTCATTCTGTACAGGATGTGGAATGTGAACCTGATCAAGATCATAACAAGGAACTGCCTCGTCATTTCTCTTAACTACAATTCCCGGAACTCCTACAACTGTAGAATAAGGTGGCACTTCTTCAAGTACAACAGAACCTGCTGCAATCTTTGAATTTCTGCCTATTGTAAAGGAACCAAGAACTTTTGCTCCTGCACCAACCAAAACGTTGTCTTCAAGCGTAGGATGACGCTTACCCTGTTCCTTTCCTGTTCCTCCAAGAGTAACTCCCTGATACAAAGTAATATTGTCACCTAAAATAGCTGTTTCACCAATAACAACGCCATGCCCATGGTCGATAAAGTCCCTTGCCAATCTTGGCACCCGGATGTATTTCTATTCTGTCTTTCTGGCTGTTCTCTGAGAAATCCTTCTTGCCTTAAAAACCTTTCCCCGTTCATAAAGTTTGTGAGCCCTTCTATAATTATATATCGCCCAAAAACTAGGATAAAGTATAGCTTCAATGTCCTTCTTAATGGCCGGATCCCTATCCCTTATAACTTTAACTTCTTCTTTGTAATAACTCCAAAATCCCACTTTATACACACTTTCACTTTTTATTTATATATATGTTAATATCTTACAAATAGTCATTAATAAAAAAGCTGTCCTTCTTACATACCAAAGGTAAACCTTCTATTATTTTGTAACCAAAAATATGAGCCGTCAACTCTCCAATAGTCAAATCAAACTCAATATCTTCCATTAACTGTTCTTCTTTTTACTTTATCCAATTTTACATTACCGTGTCCATATGTCAATATAAAGCAACCGTTATTTTCCTCAAGAACCGGATCTGTAATCTTTAAAATCTTTCTTCCTTCTCCCTGAAATCCTAAAAAGTCTTACTGTCTTTCTGATGTTTATGATTCTTGCCATAACATAAGGCTTTCCTGTGCTTTCAAGCCAGTTAAGACTCTGTATTGACGGATCAAGAACTTCTTCAAGAATTTCACCATCTATCCATATTCTATAACCTACAATAACCTTATTTTCAACATAAATATCAATGTCGCCACCTTCGATTTTTATAAGTTCATTAATCTTCTTAAAATAATCGCTGTCTTTTGCAAGGCTTACGCTATAATTTTTTTCCATTGATGCCTGAGCAAATATGGCAAGTCTGATTAAGTCTGACTTTTCAGCTTTTCTGTAAATAAGGGAATGAGTAGCTTTCTTTCTTTGATCAACAGGTTTTAAATCCTGCTTATCCATAACATATTCAAATCCCAATCCGCTATAAACCTTTGCCTTTCCTTCATCTGAAGGTATCAGATATGTGAAAGCTTCCATATCCATAAACATATCTTTTAGCAAATATTTAAATGTTTCTGACATAATTCCCTGTTTTCTATACTCTTCATAAGTACCAACACCATATATATAAATAATGTTTGTCTTTAGTTTTCCAAGTATAACTGTCTTTGGGATAAGATGAACACAATTCACTATCTTGTTATCTCTTTCATTTACAATAACATGATTGCCCGGCAATCTATTTTGAAAATAGTAATCAGTGTACTCTTTTGTATCATCAAAACAGTGCTCATATAATGGTCTGATATTTTGTTTTTCATTATTTTCAAGATATCTAATCATAACGTTTCCTAAGCCCCTTTATTTTTGAATTATAGTATATTTTTCCACCATATAAATCGGATTATATGATAATTTTGATTTTCTAAGTCCTTCTAATCCCATATCATCTTCCCTGTTTTCTTTTTCCTGCTTCAGGAAAAGCTTCTATCAGAAACTGGCTGCAAATATATGGATAAAGCCCTCTGATTTCAGGATTCGCTTTCTCAACCGGAATATAAACCATATCTTCCCTACTTTCGTAATTACCGATTGTAAAAGCTTCCAGCTTATTATCCACATAAACTGCGCCTATTTTGTAATCAAACACTTCTTCATGTTCAAGAATATATTTAATTCCAACAGCTTCACTGTCAATAAATTCATGTTCCTCAGTATCACTCTTGTGCTTCTTCCAATCTTCTAAAAAGCCAATATTTCAGGTTCATCTTTTTTGCTTAAAAATTTAAACTCATATCTGCCTTCATATTCCCTCTTAAAAGCATTTAAGTGATTCTTCTTTTTGTGGTATTTTTTCCCGCTAAATGTACGTAATTTTTTCGGCATCATAAACATAATCTGCATATGTTCTGTCAGGAACTACAACATATTCATCTTCCGGAAGTTGTAACAAGTCAACTGCTGCCCTGTCCACCACATACATAACAAGCTTCTTTTGAAGTACTTCATTAAAATACTTCTGAGTTTCAAGAAAACATTCTTTTAAATCTTCATCTTTGCAACAGGGTATTGAAGAATAATATTGTCCATCTTCACTTTTTGCTACCCACATCAATCCTTTATCATTAGTAAAATACCATGTTGGATAACAGTTAAGCCAAATATATAAATCAAGTATATTGCTGTCTGCCGTCTCCGGCCTTCTCATCTGATAATATTCTTTTATACTATTATAATCCTCTATTCTTATTTCCTGTAAATTATATTCTTCCATTTTAATTTTCCAATAAGGCTATGGCCTGTGATGAAATACCAAGCCCTTCTCCTGTAAATCCAAGTCCTTCTTCTGTTGTTGCTTTGATACAAACCTTTGATGTATCTACGTTTAATGCCTTAGCAACATTTTTTATCATCTGTTCTCTGTATGGTGCAAGCTTTGGTCTTTGACAAATAATTGTTGCATCTATATTTCCAATTCTGTAGTTGTTCTCATCTAAAAGTTTTCCAACATGTTTAAGTAATTCAATGCTTGATATATCCTTATATTTAGGATCAGTGTCCGGAAAATGTTTTCCTATATCTCCAAGTGCAGCTGCTCCAAGTAATGCGTCCATAATGGCATGTACTACAACATCCGCATCTGAATGACCAAGCAATCCCTTCTCATAAGGAATTTCCACTCCACCAAGTATTAATTTTCTATCTTCAACAAGCTTATGAACATCATAGCCCATTCCTATTCTCATATTACATTCACCTCGCTCAACGCACATTCTGTTTTAGTATACCACATTTTTCGATAAATGTATCAATAGAATAAAAAATGAAATAATTTTAGATAAAAAAAGGAATGTAAAAAGTGATTCTGCCATTTTTACATTCCATATTTGCATAAAAAAAGTAGCGAGAGGGGGGATTCGAACCCTCGACACCGCGGGTATGAACCGCGTGCTCTAGCCAACTGAGCTATCTCGCCATAATCGTATATTACTATTGAAGTTAATTCTTCAATTCTTATTGCAATAAGCAATAAAAAATAGCGAGAGGGGGATTCGAACCCTCGACACCGCGGGTATGAACCGCGTGCTCTAGCCAACTGAGCTATCTCGCCGAAAAGTTGCTTATTTAAAAATGTAATGGGACCTACAGGGCTCGAACCTGTGACCCCCTGCTTGTAAGGCAGATGCTCTCCCAGCTGAGCTAAGATCCCTTACAGATTTAAACTGCTCTATTAATATATACGTTTAGGCAACATTTGTCAACAACTTTTTTTTTTTTCAAACTTTTTTTAATTATCTTCTTTCACTTGATAATCTCCATCTTTTAGGAAGAAGAAATCCTCCACTCTATGTTTTTATCAAATAAACCATTATACTGAACTTTTGAGTATTCATTTATGTATTTAGTATATTTTGACTTTTCATCTATATTTCTAAATTCTCCATCATCTCCCTGGTAGAACAATCCGGTAAGAACAGGTATCTTTTTTCTGTAAGTCTAAAAGATACTTGTTATATCCTGTCATATCCGCTCCAATAAGGTTTAAAAGATATGAAGATAAATAGTTTGCACTCATATCCTCATTCTGCTTTTCTTCTATATCATAGTTAGCCCAGATTACGTATGGTGTTGAATACCACGTTGCAGTATCCTTAGCTGTAAAATTATCTATTTTCTTTCCAAAAATATTACTGTAAAAATCTGTGCTAAGAGGTGGCTGGTGATCTCCAAACATTACAATAATAGTTGGCTCATCCACTTTTTTTAAAATATTTTGTCAACTCCTCGAAAGCTTCATCTGACTTCTTTGCCAATGTAACATACTGTTCTACTTCATCTGAGCTTAACATACTGTTTGTTACCTGAATGTCAGCATCTACAAAACCTCTATTTCCAACATAACCGCCGTGGTTCTGAACTGTAACATTAAACAAATAAAACGGATCAGATGACTTGCTTCTTGCCTTTTCATAATCTTTTGTAATCTGTTCCATGTCTGTTTTATCAGAAATAAAGTTTCTTATAAACTCAGGTTTTTGTAATATTCCATTGAATAGAAATGATTAAATCCTAAGCTGTTATATACATTCTCTCTGTTCCATCCGCTTCTCTTATATGGATGATATGAATTATTGCCCATATATCCCTGAGATACAAGAGTTCTTGTTAATGAAGGAACAACGCCCTTAACATAGTTGTTATATGGTACTGCTCTTGGTGCAAAAAACGCCAATGAATTTCCTGTTAAGAATTCAAATTCTGAGTTGGCAGTATTTGCCCCTTCAATTGACACATAAAGTTTACCCTTAATTGTATTTTTTGTAAGACTATGAATAAATGGCAAATAATCCTCTGATGTTTCAAAAGGTCCATCCACATTTAAATCTGCCAATGATTCATTCATGATTGCAATTACATTAGGCATTTTCTTTGTTTTTGCAGAATTTTTGTCTGTTGAATCTGACTTAAAATTCTTTTTGCTATTTTTTCAACGTCGTCTGTTGAGTATTCATCAGGTTTATTATTCTTAATATATTTCCATGATGTTGTAAATGACAACACACTGCCATTCTGAGCATATGTTAACTGTGGTTTCCACTGACTGTCAATAATGCCAGCATTTACTACCCCACTTGAATTAATATAGAAATTATATCCACCGATAACAATAGCAATAATAACTGCTACTGATACCAAACGTTTCTTTAATTTTAATCCTTTATAGCTCTTTAAGCTAAACATTGCTCCTGAGAATGCCACTAAAAAGCTTACTGCCCAAAGAACATATATATCAAATGTATACTCAAAACTATCTGCCACATTTAAAGCTGTTCCAATTGATAAAACATCTGCCGCAAGCACAGGTATTCCTCTAAAGCCAAATACAAAATAGTTAGTTAACGCAAGAACAAACATTGCTATACACATTAAAATAGCTGAATACTGTGTCTTGTTCGTAATTGCAAAAAAAATACAAATAGCACAATATAATAAATAATAATATTTAACAATCCTCTTACTGTAAACAAAGACTCTAAAATAGGTCCTACAGTAAAAGATGACAAACTTTCAACCATAAAGTAGGCAACTATAGGAGATACCCAGAATAAAATTCTCGAAAGAATCTTATCAAGTGATATGTTCTTGTTAAACTTCTTATTAAACTTTTCTTCTATTACTCCAAAAGGTACTAAAACAAAAATAAGCGAAAGAATAAGCATTCCAAACATTATTCTTAAAGCACCTGTGTTATAAAACTGAAATTCCATGGAAATGGCTATTTTTTCTCCATCAGCCAACTTCTGCCCATCAATTGTTCCACTCTTTAAGTAACTGTTATTTTTGTCTGTTGTATATACACCGAATTTCTGTGGATTATAAGCATCTTCACACTGAATTATAAGTGTATAATATTCATTTCTTTTTAGTTTAGCAGGCTTCTCAAAAGTAAAATGAGTATACTTTCTTGTTTTCATTCCTGTTAACGGTTTTTGAAGTAGTTGCAAGTTCATTTCCATCCTTGTCAACTACAGTAAGAATCATTGAACCCTTTGAACTTTCTCTTCCCTGATTGTCTATATAAATAGACATATCTTCCAAGGTTCCATCATAACCTTTAAATTCCTGTGTACATTTACTATCTGATTTTAAATAATAAACCTTGGCATCTTCGTACTTCTTGTGTCCTGTTCTAACAGTACTATATGCCAATCCGTTGTTTACTCCTATAAAAATAATGCCAGCCAATAAAAGAATTATGGAAATAATCCACTTAGTTCTGTCCCATTTTACTTTGTTATTCTTCTTTTTATTAAGATATGACTGAACCTCTTGTTTTTCCTGCTCATTGTTTTTCAACGCAGATTCAATTTCTTTACGAGTTGTGTCTACTTCGCTTTTAATATTAAACTTCATCTTAACTTCTCCGTTCATTTTATCTTTTTTTGTCCATCAACTACTCTGCTTAAAAAAAGATAGATGGTCTTAATTTCGGCCATCTATCTTTTTACAAAAACGTCCTGCCAAACATTAAAGTTTTTTTCTAACTAATTACGTATCAAATATTTAAGCAACGTTTTTATATTAACACAATATTTTCACATTTTAAAGTTTTTTTATTTAAATTCATCAAACCATCCTTCATCATCTAATGTTGGAAGCCCATTAACATCTATCAAGCCATCACTTGTTCCGTCTGCATAACTAATCTTTAAATAAGCTTTTTGCAACATAATCTCTTACATAGTTGCTTTTCTGAAACCTTCAACAACATACTCTGAATTTATTCTAATTTAAGTAACTTTCTTTAAATTCTTTTAGGTTTACTCCATAAACCATAAACTTTTGTTTTTCCTGTTTTTCTGACTGCTCTTACTTTAATGTAATACTTTTTGTTCTTCTTTAACTTTTTTTCAATGTAAATGTTGTTAATTTTACATTTTTGTTATTGTTGTTTTCTTTTTTAAATTTCTTTGAAGTTGATATTTTTACAACATAACCTGTTGCACCTTTTACCTTCTTTAATGAAATTTTTGCTTTTGTACCCTTAGCTTTTTCTTGCAACTTTTTTAACCTTAACTTTAGCTGGTGTTATTTTACTGTAGGTCCAACAGTTGTTTCAGTTGCAATTTCTGTAGAAGCATTCTGAATATTTTTATTTGTGGTGGCTGCTTCTGTTATTGGTGTTTCTGTTGTTGGCTTAGCCGTTGTTGGTGCTTCCGTTGTTGGAGCCTCTGTTGTAGGCGCTTCTGTCGTTGGTGCCACTGTTGTTGTTGGTGCTTCCGTTGTTGGAGCCTCTGTTGTTGGCTCAGTAGTTGTAGGCGCTTCTGTCGTTGGTGCCACTGTTGTTGCCTCGGCTGCTGTTGGTGCTTTTGTCGTTGGTGCCTCTGTCGTTACATCAACAGTTGTAGTTGTTTCTGTTGTTGGAACTTCTTTAGCTTCCCATACTCCCATTTCATACATTGAATATCCATAAGCGTCTAATCCTCTTCTTGTTCCATACATTCTTACGTATCTTGCACTATATGTTTTATCCAATGTTATCTGAACTGTTTTTCGCACTTGTTGTTTTTTACTGCTGCAACTGTCTTCCAGTCTGTTGCATTATTGAAATCTGTACATAATATCTTTTTGCGTAAGCACCTTCCCATGAGAAACCTACTTTGTTGATGTTTTTACGCTGCCAAGGTCAACATATAACCACTGTGGATCAACATTCCACTCTGATTCCCATCTTGTGCCAAGTTTTCCATCTGTAACATTTGCAGCCTTGTCATTTTTTTCTGATGATGCTACAACGCTGCAACCTTTTGCAATATTTTCGGTTGCTTCGAATATACTTCGGTCAACATCACTACCTGTTATTGGTTCTAATTCGTCAGGATTTACTTCTGCATCTGCATCAACATATTCTCCTGCGACAGATGTATAAATTGTATTTGCTTCAATTACTTCATTTACCTGATGTGCTCTTGTATATGAATACTGTGATATTTTATTTAGCTCATCATTGTCGTAAACTTCTGTATTACTTGCTCCTACATATGCAATGTTTTTGTGTATTAAATTTGTTACGTATGTATAGTCGTCTCCACTAAAAGTTTTCTGCGCTTCTTCCGGGAATATTGTATAGAATACACTTGTTGCCGAAACAAAAGTTCCAAGTGGCATTGGATGCTTGCCATCTGTGCAGTAGTAATCTTTTCCTTCTGTTTTATACATGTCGTAGAAAGCTTCTCCTGCCGGTGCCACACCATTACAATATTTTTTGCTGCCTTTATGTAATAATATGTAAAATATGGAAGCTTACTGTTTTCTCCAAGAATTGAATCTTTAGTTGGCCATGGTTCATATGAATAAATCTTTGCATCAGGGCTGTACTGCTTAATCATTTCAGTAATAGTCTGAACACCTTCCATATGATTATCTGCATCAAAACTTCCAACTATGTCCTGAATAATTACCTTGTCATATCCACCTTTTTGTATTGCTGTTATTACATTATCGGCTTTTGCATTTCTGATAAGTGTATAGCCACCGTTTGTTGCTGCTGTACACTTAACTTTATGTCCGTAATGATTTGCAAGGCCTTCAACTACGCTGCAAAGCGTGTTGTAATATGTCATTGAATTTCCTATAAACAAAATATTCATTGTGTCATCCCCTTTGTCTGCTGCATTTGTTTCCATCCCTTTAAAAAAAAGGTTAATCCTGAAAAAACAAGGCAAACACTAAGTATCATTGCTAATATTTTCTTTAATTTCACGTTCATTTTTTACCTCCAAAATTCACTTTCTTTATCTAATTCAAATATAATTATTTTTCTTTGCTACGTAAAATACAAAAAGGTTATATCATTATACCTTTAAAGATATATATATTCTTTAATATTAGTTGATTTATATATTTTTCTATACTATTATGGATATAAATTTATTATAGAGAGGCTGTTATTATGGAGTTACTTCAATTAAGATATTTTAAAGATGCTGCAGAACTGGAGAATTTTTCTATGGTCGCCAAGAAAAACATGGTTCCACAGCCATCTATTAGTAAAACTATTGGCAAATTAGAAGATGAGCTTGGAGTTTTGCTTTTTTGACAGACAGGGCAAAAGAATTGTTTTAAATGACAACGGGAAATTTTTCTACGAGAAAGTTTCTACTGCTCTTAATAATATTGACAGTGGCATTGAGCATTTTAAAGCCCCTGTACACAAAGATATTAAAATTTATACTCAGGCGGGAAGTCGTTTTGTTTCTCTTCTTACCGCTGATTTTCTATATTCCACAAAGGGATATTTTTATTTCTTCTGTTAATCAGTTGTCATTAGATAATAAAAACGGATATGACTTTACTTTTATGCAACCTCAAAAAGATATGAACGAATTAAAATATGAAAAGCTTATGGACGATCCTATTGTTGCTGTTATTTCAACGAAAAATCCTTTAAGCAGTTCTTCTCTTCTTAGCATTAAAGACCTTCGGGATGAAAAGTTTGTTGCCTATTATCGTTCTATTAATTTAAGAGATTTTACAGATGATTTTTGTAAGAATGTTGGTGGATTTGTTCCTAATGTAGCTTTTGAGTCCACGATTATTCTTCCATTCGTTATATGATTAGCAAAAATAAAGGGATAGGATTGATGCCTGAAAAATTCTTCAGACTTCAACCATATCCCAACATTAAAATCGTACCTTTAAAAGAACAGGTCTTTAGAACCTTAGTTATTGCCTGGGATGAAAACACTTCGCTTAGCAAACAGGCAATTAATTTTCTTCAGTTTACAAAAAACTGGTTTGAAAATATTTAATTTTTATTTCTTCATGGAGAGTTGTATACGTTTTCTTTCTTTGTCTACACTAAGAACTCTTACGTCTACAACGTCTCCTACAGAAACAACATCTAACGGATGTTTTATAAATTTGTTACTCATTTCTGATATGTGTACAAGTCCGTCCTGATGTACACCAATATCCACAAAAGCACCAAAGTCTATTACATTTCTTACTGTGCCTTTTAATTCCATTCCTTCTTTTAGGTCATCAAAATCTAAAACATCACTTTTCAAAACAGGCTTTGGCATTTCTTCTCTCGGATCTCTTCCCGGCTTTTCCAATTCTTTAATCATATCTCTTAATGTTATTGGATCAGTGCCTATTTCTTTGGCAACTTCCTTAACATCTTTTATTTTCGTCAGTTAAATGAATATTTCCACCAAGAATATCCTTAGTTGTAAATCCGTATTTTTTAAAAAGTTTCTTTGCTGATGAATAACTTTCAGGATGAACACTTGTATAGTCAAGTGGTTCTTTTCCTTCTCTTATTCTCATAAATCCGGCACACTGCTCAAATGCTTTAGGTCCAAGTTTTGCTACTGAAAGCAAATCTTTTCTGCTTTGAAACTGTCCGTTTTCTTCTCTATACTCAACTATGTTTTTTGCAATAGTCTTACTAATACCTGAAACATATTCAAGTAACGGTGCTGAGGCTGTATTTAAGTCAACGCCTACATTGTTAACGCAATCTTCAACAATGTTAGATAATGCTTCATCCAGTTTCTTCTGGTTCATGTCGTGCTGGTACTGACCAACCTATTGCTTTCGGTTCTATTTTTTACAAGTTCAGCCAATGGGTCCTGTAATCTTCTTGCCATTGATGTGGCACTTCTTTGTCCAACATCAAAATTAGGAAATTCCTCTGTCGCCAGCTTACTTGCCGAATATACGGAAGCACCGGCTTCATTTACAATAATATATTCTACCTTTGTAGGGCATTCTTTTTATAATGTCAACAATTACTGCTTCTGATTCCCTTGAAGCTGTACCGTTTCCAAGGGAAATAAGACTAACATTGTATTTTTAATTATGTCAAGAACAATCTTCTTTGATTCAGCCACCTTATTCTGCGGTGCCGTAGGAAAAATTACCGTTGTATACAATACTTTTCCTGTGTTGTCTACAACAGCAAGCTTACATCCGGTTCTGAATGCGGGATCCCAGCCCAAAACATTTCTTCCGGCAATAGGAGGCTGCATAAGTAATTGTTTAAGATTCTGTCCAAATACAGTTATTGCTCCATCTTCAGCTTTTCCGTAAGCTGACTTCTTATTTCTCTTTCAATTGCCGGTTTTATAAGACGTTTAAAGCCATCTTCAATCGCCTCTTTTAACAGCGGTTTAAATTGAGATTCGCCTTTTATAATAACTTTGTCTAAGGATGCAATTATATTTTCTTCCGGCATTTCTATTTTTACATTTAATACTTTCTCTTTCTCACCTCTGTTAATGGCAAGAATTCTATGCCCCGGAATTTTATTTACCCCTTCGCTATAATCATAATAGTTTTCATATGGTGTTTTTTTCCTCAGGATTTTTAGTATTGGAAACAATTAAACCATGTTTAACAACTATATTTCTAATAGCCTTACGGAACTCATCATTATCTGATACCATTTCTGCAATTATGTCTTTTTGCTCCCTGAATTGCTTTCTGCAACATTGGCTACACCTTTTTTTCTTCATTAACAAAAGCTTTCGCCTCTTCTTCCGGATTTTTGTTTTTTCCTGTTTTAAGAAAATATCAGCTAAAGGTTCAAGTCCTTTAGCCTTTGCCTCTGTGGCTCTTGTTTTTCTTTTAGGTCTGAAAGGTCTGTAAATATCATCCACTGCAACAATTGTTTCTGCCATGGCAATTTTAGACATTATTTCGTCTGTCATCTTGCCCTGCTCTGTTATGGAATCCACAACTGTTTTTCTTCTTTTCTTCCAAATTTCTAAGATATTTCAAACGCTCATCAAGTGTTCTTAACTGCTCATCATTTAATTCACCTGTTACCGGTTTTCTATATCTTGCAATAAACGGAATGGTGTTTCCTTCATCTATAAGTTTTATTGCTGCATCAACCTGCCAAAGCTTAACTGAAAGCTCATTTGCAATAATATGATTAATGTTCATTACTAATTTCTCCTTTTTCATTTTTGATGTTTTGTATCATTTCTTTTCTTATACGATTTATGTGTCAAAAACACTCAATTTTGATTTTTTATATTCATTGTAAATGTCTGCTTGTATTTTTTTCACAAGGATGTTATACTTCTTTTTATGTGTTTCTAAAGATATGTATATGTTTTTTTCAAATTCTTTAGTATTATAACAGATTTTTAATAATTTGTTTTTATTTTATGATATTTTTCTATGTAAAATATTGTGGCAGTTACTCATTTAGTTTCTGCTATTTTCATACAATTTTAGAAGGTGAGTTATGAATAGAGTAAAAAAAAGAACTTCCAAAAGTACAAACACGCCTGGCCTTTATTGTATTTTTTTTATATATTTGCCATGGTTTTTTTAATATTAGAGCAAAAAATAACTCCGGATTATGCTGGATTACATATTATATATTGTCCCCTTGATGATATGATTCCATTCTGTGAATGGTTTGTAATACCATATCTGATTTGGTTTCTGTACATACCTGCTGTTTTTTTTTTTTTTTGTTTTACCATTCAAAGAAAGAATTCTATAGAATGTGTGCCTATGAGTTTACAGGAATGACAATTGCACTTATTGTATACACAGTATTTCCTAACGGACTTAATTTAAGATTGACAGATATTGGTCGCAACAACATTCTAGTAACTATCGTTCAGTTCCTTTACGCTAGCGATACACCTACTAATGTTTGCCCAAGCATTCACGTTTTTGCCACAATTTCTGCTCATCTTTGTTTGGTTAAAAGTAAGCATATGCAGAAACTTAATTCAAGAAAACGCATTAAGAAAGTTTCATGGGTTCTTACGGTTCTCATTTGCCTTTCAACTGTTTTCCTGAAACAGCACTCAGTCATTGATTTAATCTGCGGAGCCATACTTTCAATTGGATTATATTTTTGTAGTATTTAAGTGGTGGTTCGGCAAGGTTAAATTTCCTGCACCAAATGTAAAAGACCCACGAAAACATGAAGTATTGTACTTCTTGAATAAGAAAAAATAGATAAAAAATTACAAGGGGCCAAGAGACAATGTCATTAAGTTAATTTGTAAAAACTACCTATTACTTGCAGACATTCTATCTCTTGGCCCCTTTCGCCCTGTACCCAGATATAATTATTTTCTTGATTTTTTGGGGTACGTAATCATCAATTTCCGCCTTCAGAATGTAATGTATTGTATATATTAGCAATTGAAATACCCCGACATATGATTTTTTTTCTAAAATCGGGGTACGTTTTGAGAAAAATTCCATTGAGATATGCAACATAAAGTATTAACAATCAGTAAATATACCCCGATATATAAAACTTTTCGATTTTCTGGGTACACTCGACTATATTTCCATTGTTTTCACGCAACATATAGTTTGAGTTTGATATAAACGTACCCAGACATTTCAAATTTTTCATTTTTTGAGGTACATATGCTAATCAATCTCTTCCAAAAACACTTTATTCAATTCTTCCCACTGCACTTCTTTATTTTCTCCCACTGATTTTAACTTAAATTTTATTTCCTCAATTGATTCATTTAAGTATTTATTGATTCTGTCAACGCGTGGAATTTCTTTTTTTATTTCCGGTGAGTTCATTTTCAAGTCCAGAAGTTTTTCTACCTCCGGCACTAGTTCTTTTGGAAGTTCACTTTCCATTAATTCTCTAAACAACATCGGTGGCGGTGTTCCCATTTCAAGAATCCATCTGCATGCCAACACTGGTCTTAGTACGTAGAAATATTTCTTTGCCCTTACCATTTCAGTTTTTAGATATTCACGATAGTTTCCCTCTGCCATACTTATATAGTGATACAGGCTTTTTTCTTTGTAGAAAAATATTCTCCCATAATTTTTCTAAATCTGTCAGCAATATTTTAACATTATTCTCTTTTCTCAATTTCATGAAGCTTACTGCAAATCAGCTTTTTCCATTTGATTCATCTCCTTTTTTTTTTCCATGGTCTTTGATCCTCTGATGCCTTAAAATTAAATACCGGTTTTATTACTTCAATTATATCTACGGACTCATTAATTACATCAATTATATCATCTAAAGATTTATAAACCATAGGTGCCTCATCAATTGTATTTTCGTTTACTGATGTTGTATAAATACCTTTCATTGCCTCCCTATACTCATCCATATTTACTGTCTGCTTAGCTGTTGCTCTTGACATTACACGCCCTGCCCCATGAGGTGCCGAATAGTTCCATTCCGGGTTACCTTTCCCCATAGCAATAATTGAGCCATCACGCATATTAATTGGAATCAAAACTTTCTCACCCTTATGAGCTGCAATTGAACCCTTTCGAAGAATCATCTCGTCAACATCAATATAATTATGAATTGTATGGAACTGCTCCTTAGCCGTCATTCCTGTTTTTTCCAAAATAATCTCAGCCATTTTTTCTCTGCTTCTCTTGGCAAATCTTTGGCATATTTCCACATCATAAAGATAATCTTCCATAAAATTTCCATATAACCAGCAAAGATCCATAGGCACATCCGGTTCATTTGATGTATATTCTTTTTAAGTTCTTTCAAAACATTCTGTATTTCTGCTCGTCGTCCTTCTGCTTTATATGTACTTATAATTTCATCTCTTTTTTTTGAAATACTCCTCTTTTTCCTGAATGAAGATCAATTGCAAGCTGCTGGTATATTTCTGCTACCTGTTTTCCCAAGTTTCTGCTTCCTGAATGAATTACAAGATAATACGTTCCATCAGATGACTTATCAATTTCTATAAAATGATTTCCCCCCTCCAAGTGTTCCCAAAGAACGCTCAAGTCTTTTGAATTTTTCAAAGCTCGGTAACAGCGAAGTTGTGTAAGGTCAAATCTTTCCATTCTTCCTTCCCACACTTTCATTCCTGATGGAATATAATGACACGCCTCATCTATTTTTTCAAAATCCAACGTTTTATCAGCCAACTTCACAGTGTACATTCCACAGCCAATATCAACTCCAACAATGTTAGGACAAACCTTATCCTTAACCGTCATTGTTGTTCCTATGGTACAACCCTTTCCCTGGTGCACATCAGGCATAATTCTGACTTTGCAGCCTTCTGTTAAATTATAATCACACATTCTTTGAATCTGGTCTATTGCCCCCTCATCTATAACTTTAGCATAACATATTGCTGTGTTTACTTTTTCCTTTTATTTCCAACATAATACCACTCCCTCTTTCTTAATTAGTATGCCAAAAGTATTATCCACTTATTTTTTCTTATCTCTTACTTTTTGATTACACCGTTATTCTATAAAATTTTCATTTCCTTATCACGAAAAAAAAAAAGTTGCGAACATAATGCTCACAACTTCTTTTGCTCAATTAATCTTTGTTTTATTAAATCTATAAAATGCACAGGTGCCGTAACTTTAATCATTGGACCAAATGATAATATGCGGATTACTATCTCTGTTTCATCCTCTTTGTCATAATAAACTTTTTATTGAATATAGATTTTCGCCTATTCGCTCGGCTGTCTTTTCAAAGTGTGCAAAATGCAAAAGAACACGTTCCATTGCATTCCTTTCATCTTTTAATTCAAATATTACACTTCTTGGTCTTGCCTTACTTCTTTTCTCAGGCACTCCTTCAAATGCCTTTTCTTCTCTCTTGCAACTAACAATTCTGCCAAGATTTATTGTGCTGCCAAATCGCTTTCCTGCACTGATTAATCTAAACTTATCATCTTTTTCTGAATACTCAAGATACTCAGGCAAAACAACCTGCCCTACTAAATTTCCTTTTCTATTTAAAGTTTCAATTCTTAACAGATGTTTGTTTTTATTGCATCAAGGATTAGTCTAAAATTCGAAATATAATTTTCGTCTGTAAAAATCATCACCGTCAGAATATTTGTCAAAAATAATATAATCCGTTGATAAAAAAGGGGTTCAACATCAGCATAGTCAAAATCAAAATCACCAAAAAGTTTTATTCTTGGATCACACCCTATAGCTTTCAGCCATTGTTTTTGTAATAGTGTAATTGGCATGGAAGGTTTATTTTTAATCGGGGTTGTTCCATCAGGCAATATTAATTGCCATCTTTCTTCCTTTATGGCATCTGGAATTGCCCATATACTTTCAGAAAAAAGCATATTTCTTTATAATTTCATTCATACATCGGTCAGTTAGGGGATGAGCAATGGCTTCCGTAAGAATTGCCGCAACTGTATTATAATATGCTCCATAAAGTTCACTGAAAATCATTTACTCATCACCTCCTATGCCATACAACCTGTTCATATCTTCAATATCTTTTTTTTAAACTGATTTTCCAATTCTTTATTTGAAAACTGAATATCCATAATTCTACAAATAAAAGTTCTAATCCACGGAATAACCTCACTTGAATCAAACACATCCACCGAAAATCTACTTGTGTTGTCATCAATGTGTTCAACTATTCCGCAACGCTTTTTTCTCTCCAAACGCCTTCTGATAAACTTTTTCATCATCTGCATAATGAATTGTAAATTCCACATGCTCCATTCTTGAACCGGGACTTCCCTGAGTGCTTACTCCCCAAATATGTGGCTGCATCTTTTTTAATTGTTCCTGAAGTTCATCAAAACGTTCACATTTATCTTTAAGTTTAACAGAAACTATATTGTCTGTTCTAAATGATTTTATTCTCTTAATTCGTGGTGCATATGCCATAAGATACTGTCTGCCACTTTGCGCACTTATCATTACCTTAATTGGAATCACATTATCTTCAGTAATCAACATCTTCTTTTTGTTAACCGTTTCAAGTG
>VOFC01000662.1_pt1 | contig 20001 bp, 31 predicted proteins | sample 5384161 | NCBI WGS metagenome assembly VOFC01 (sample SAMN12384722, study PRJNA508395) | human gut metagenome | isolation source: healthy gut B | host: Homo sapiens
CGGACGCACCGTTACAGGCGTTGATCTTTGACTCTCTGTATGATTCCTATAAAGGAGTTATTGTATTTTGCCGTATCAAAGAGGGAAGTGTCCGTGTTGGGACAACCATTCAGATGATGGCGACAGGAGCAAAAAGCAGATGTCGTAGAGGTCGGTTATTTCGGTGCGGGTCAGTTTATTCCATGCGACGAACTTTCAGCAGGCATGGTAGGCTATATTACGGCGAGTCTGAAAAATGTACAGGATACCCGTGTGGGAGATACGGTCACCGATGCAAACCGCCCATGCAAAGAGCCGCCGGGATATAAAAAAGTCAATCCGATGGTATACTGCGGTCTTTATCCGGCAGACGGAGCAAAATATCCGGATTTAAGAGATGCTTTTAGAAAAATTGCAGTTAAATGACGCGGCACTTCAGTTTGAGGCAGAGACTTCGGTTGCCCTTGGATTTGGTTTCCGCTGTGGATTTTTAGGACTGCTCCACTTAGAGATCGTGCAGGAGCGTTTAGAAAGAGAATATAATTTAGACTTAGTCACAACGGCACCGGGTGTTATTTATAAGGTGCATAAGACCAATGGGGGAAGTGATGGAGCTGACCAATCCGTCGAACTTACCGGACCCGGCACAGATTGAATATATGGAAGAGCCGATCGTCAGTGCCGAAATTATGGTCACAAGTGAATATATCGGAGCGATCATGGATCTGTGTCAGGAGCGTCGTGGAACGTATATCAGCATGGAATATATGGAAGAGACACGGGCACTCTTAAAATATGATCTGCCGCTCAATGAGATTATCTATGACTTCTTTGATGCTTTAAAATCACGTTCGAGAGGATATGCATCGTTTGACTATGAGATGAAAGGATATGTCCGTTCCAATCTGGTAAAACTCGACATTCTGATCAACCGTGAAGAAGTGGATGCCCTTTCCTTTATCGTATTTGAAGGAAGTGCATATGAGCGTGGACGAAAGATGTGTGAGAAACTGCAAGAAGAGATACCGAGACACCTGTTTGAGATACCGATACAGGCAGCAGTCGGCAGTAAGATCATCGCACGCGAAACCGTAAAAGCCATGCGAAAAGATGTACTTGCAAAAATGTTACGGTGGTGATATCACGCGAAAGAGAAAGCTGTTAGAAAAACAGAAAGAAGGAAAGAAACGAATGCGTCAGGTCGGAAACGTAGAGATTCCGCAGGAAGCATTTATGAGTGTCCTGAAATTGGATGATGGAAAATAAAGAAAAAATAAAAACCGGACTGTCAGGGTTATGTATAAAGGAACACCTTGGCAGTCCGACTTTTTGTAAACAAATTACTATGTAACAGTAGTAACATCCAAAAAGCTGTAGCTTAGTCCGCTAATTTTAAATCATCTTCTTTGATCCATCCGATCTTTTCGTAAAATCTCACAGAACACAACACTCAGTATTGCAGGAGAACAAAACAGATCAATACCAGACCAAGCCAGTCAAAACTTGTGATAGCAGTCTTTGTTCCGGCAGCAATATCATTCAGCCATCCGGTGTATACACCGATCGACCAACAAATCCACAGGTTCCCATACCGGAAGATACCGGAGTACCGTTCATCTGCATTTTAAAAATACAGGTTGCGATCGGGCCGGTAATGGCAGAAGCAAGTGTTGGTGGAATCCAGATGCGTGGATTTTTTTACAATATTACCCATCTGCAACATGCTTGTACCAATTCCCTGTGCGATCAGACCGCCCCATTTATTTTCCTTAAAGCTCATAACTGCAAATCCAACCATCTGCGCACAGCATCCGGCAACAGCAGCACCTCCGGCAAGTCCGGTCAGGCTGAGTGCAGCACAGATCGCAGCACTGCCGATCGGAAGTGTCAGGGCAATACCTACAATGACAGATACCAGAATACCCATAAAGAAAGGCTGTAATTCAGTTGCCCACATGATCAGGTTTCCGACAGAGCTTGCCGCTTTACCGATTGCAGGAGCCCACCAGATAGAGAGCATGGAACCAACTAAAATAGTAACAAGCGGGGTAACGAGAATATCAATCTTCGTCTCTTTAGAAACCATTTTACCGCATTCAGCCGCAAAAAAAATTGTCACGACCAAAACAGCAAGCGGACCACCGGCACCGCCCAAAGTATTTGCAGCATTTCCGACAGCCAGAAGTGAAAACAGGACCAGTGGAGGTGCCTGTAAAGCATAACCGATAGACACTGCCATCGCAGGTCCACAGATTCCTTTGGCATAGTCACCGATCGTGACAAGCAGCTCAAAACCGATCTGCTGACCTAATGTGGAAAGGATCGTGCCCATCAGAAGGGAGGCAAAGAGTCCCTGTGCCATGGCACCAAGGGCATCAATACCGTATCGTTTTGCGGAAAATACAACATTTTTCCGTGCTAAAAACTGTTTAAATGAACCGGGTTCTTTTGACATAATAATAACAACTCCTCTAAATTGATTTACTTTAATTTACAACTGACAAGACAGCTGACCATGCAATCATAACATATAAGGAGGATGCTTGTAAACCATAAAAGGAAGAAAAAGGAATCGGTACAGAAAGCCAAGATTAGAACTGTACAGCAAACGGGATTCGCGTTATAATAAAAAACATGAAGAATTTAGAATTATATATACATATCCCTTTTTGTATAAAAAAATGCGACTATTGCGACTTTTTATCAGGGGAAGCAAGTGCATTTGAGAAAAAGGAATATATCAGGACATTATTAAATGAAATTAAATATCAGGCATATGACTGCGAGGATTATGAGGTATCGACGATCTATTTTGGAGGAGGAACACCATCCACGTTAAAAAGCACAGGTAATCGATTCTATTTTTACAGGAAATCTATAAGTATTTTCATGTAAAAAAAAAAGATGCGGAAATTACGATTGAGTGTAATCCGGGAACGGTCGAGAGAGAAAAAGCTGGCACTTTACCGGTTGAGTGGGATCAATCGTTTGAGTTTTGGATTGCAGTCTGCAATAATCAGGAATTAAAAATGTTAGGCAGGATTCACAGCTATGAAGATTTCTTAGAGAGCTATGATGGGCAAGAAAAGCAGGATTTGAAAATATCAACGTAGATGTGATGTCAGCACTTCCTGCGCAGACCGTTATTTCCTATGAGATTACCTTAAAAATGTGCTTTGCTTAAAACCGGAACACATTTTTCTGCCTACAGTCTGATGATAGAAAAAGATACGCCGTTTTATGAGCGTTATTCTGAGGATGAATATATCCGTGCTGCCGGTGGAAAAACCGAAATATCTTCCAAGTGAGGAAGAGGAACGCAGGATGTACAAGCTGACAAAGGAACTGTTAGCAGAGCATGGTTATAACCGATATGAAATCTCAAATTACGCAAGAGAGGGTTACGAATGTAAACATAATGTAGGTTATTGGCGAAGAGAGAACTATATCGGAATGGGAATTGGAGCAAGCTCCCTGTTTGAAAATACCAGATTCCATAATACAGATATCATGTTTGAATATCGTAAATGCAATTTTTGAGCGTGAAGATGAAGAAGTCTTAACGAAAAAGCACAGATGGAAGAGTTCATGTTTTTTAGGACTCCGCATGACGAATGGAATTTCAAGGGCAGATTTTAAAGAAGCTTTTGGAATGGAGATTGAAGGTGCCTACGGACCGGCACTCCTGCAAAGCTGACATCTGAAGGTTATTTAGAGAAACGTGAGGGCAGGATTTTCTTCACGGAAGCAGGCATTGATGTCAGCAACACACTTTGACGGAGTTCTTGCTGTGATTTTATAATCTTATAGGTTTATAGGTTTATAGCTTTGTAGTTTTATCATTTTACGGTTTTATGATTTCGTGGTTTCCCAGCCAGTCGTCTATGATCTGTTATGCCGGAAAAATAAAATTCCGCCAAGAATGACCAACAACTCAGTTACAGGAAAGGCGAGCCATACACCGGTCATGCCAAACAGGAAAGACAAAAATGCCATCGGGATAATGACAAAAAATCCGCGTAAAAGCGAGATGACATGTGCCGGGTGGGCAAATTCCGTGGAGGTAAAATACACCGACAGAATATTGAATCCCGCAAAAACACATGCGGTAAAGTAAATGACAAGTCCTTTACAGCAGTTTGCTGTAGAAGGACATTTTTTTCGCTGTTAAAATGGCAGTAATCTGCTCGGCACCGAAGAAAATACCAAGGTACACCAAAACAGAGATAGGCAGCATTGTGATCAGAGCATAACGCAAAATAGAATGTACCGCGGTGCGGTCACCCTTTCCATAGCTGCTGCTGAGGATCGGCTGGATACCCTGTGCGATTCCGGTGTAGACAGAGATCACAACCAGAGAAATATTTGCAATGATACCATAAGTTACCACACCTGTATTTCCCTGCAGATTTAAAATGATCATATTAAAAATAATGATCACAATGCCGGACGAAAGCTCTGTGATCAGAGACGGCAGACCATCGGAGCAGATGTGGCGTATCAATCCGGGAGAAATGCTAAGATTTTTCTAAATGAAAATGATTTTTCTTCTGAAAAAGAAAGTTGACAGTATTAGGATACTGATCAGCGGAGCAAATCCTGTTGCGAGGACAGCACCGAAAATCCCCATTTTACATGGGAAAATAAAAATATAGTCTAACAGGATGTTAGAAAAACTGCCCATCAGCATAGCCAGCATGGAAAGCTGTGGAGCACCGTCATTGCGGACAAAACATAAAAAGCAGATTGTTGAGCATGAAAGCCGGAGCAAAAAACAGGATCACCCGCAGATAAGTCTGTGTCATTTCAAAGACCGTTTCATTTGCACCAAGCAGATGTGTAAGTGGGGCAGAGAAAAACAGACCGGCACAGAAGAAGAAAAGTGCAGGCAGTAAAAAAAAGCAACAGCTGCATTGGTAAATACCTGATTCATATCCTTTTGCCGGTTCTGGCTTTTTAAAATAGAGTAACGTGGGTGCCCCCGCCCATGCCGATCATCAGACCGCTTCCATGAATAAAGCTGTACACCGGAATGGCGAGATTTAAGGCGGTAAGTCCGTCTGCACCCAGTCCTTTAGAGATAAAAAGGTGTCGGCTAAAATATAGCAGGACAGTCCGATCATGCCAAGGACATTGAGAGAGGCATATTTTATAAAATCATTGAGAATCGTATGTTGTTTCATCTGTGTTTTCCTTTCCTGAAAAAAAAATTAGAACAAAAGTGTGCTTCATACACGCCTGCGCTCTGGTGTCTTCCATAGCACAGCTTTTTGTTCCGCGCGCGAGCGGTGCTGCATAGCAGATATTTACTTATTCGTGAGCTGCGCATCTTCGCCCGAAAGGGCTTTTTGCTCTATAGGAAACACAACTTTCATATTTTCATGTAACACGGTGCTTCCTATAGAGCAAAAAACGCCTTACGCTCATTCCTTCTAAGGCCTAACGGAATGAGGTAAAGCGAGCTTACCCGGCGGCAATTTGTATTTAGATTGTATATTTGTAACATATATAGCATATCCGTTTTGAAAAGTCAAGGTGGAGATACATATTAGTTTGGAAAGACATCCATCACTGACATTCCAAAGATAAAATGGTATAATAAATACGAATACCAGGAAACAAAAACAAGAAAACCATGGACAAATATAGAACAAAAAACATGACAACCCAAAAAGAATATCACAACCTACAATTAAAAAACACTACCCTGACCTACCTCTTAGAGCGTAAGCCGGTAAAGAACATCAACCTTCGCATCAAGTCCGACGGCTCCGTCTGCGTGTCGGCAAACAACAGAGTCCCGGTGTGGAGGATCGAGGATTTTATTATAGAAAAGCAGGACTACATAGAGCGGGCAATCCGGGAGTATTCGAAGAAGAATACGCAGGAGTTAGCATCAAAACAATATGTAGACGGAGAAACCTTCGGCTTTCTGGGGAAAAGCCTGTGCTTAAAAAGTCAAAGAGGCAGAGACCGAGCGGGTAGAGACGGACGGAATCTATTTGTGCCTATATTTAAAACAAACAGAAAATTTTACAAAAAAGGCGGCTGGTACAACAGTGGTTCAAAGAACAGACCGTGCAGGTGTTTTCTGAGATCATAGAAAGCATCTATCCGCAATTTGAAAAATACGGAGTGCCATATCCGAAGATCACCATTCGCAGCATGACATCCCGCTGGGGTTCGTGCCAGCCCGTAAAGGCAAGGATCACCTTGAATGCATGGCTCATTGCTACGCCGAAGGAGTGTATCGAATATGTAATTGTGCATGAATTTGCACATTTTATCCATCCGAATCATTCAAAGCAATTCTGGGCATTTGTAGAGAGCATGATGCCGGATTACCGGGAGCGAAAAACCATGCTCCGGGGCTATGGAACTCGTTGACGAACATGGAAAATTGTGCTAGTATAAAAAAGTAAATAAGCCCTTGGGGAAGGGATGAACAGTGTGTTAGGAGGAAGGTTTTATGCAGCAGGGAACAGTAAAATGGTTTAATGCCAATAAAGGTTACGGATTTATTTCTGATGAAGAAGGAAAAGATGTATTTGTACATTTTTCTGCTTTGAACATGGATGGTTTCAAAGAGCTGAAAGACGGAGAGCGTGTAGAGTTTGAAGTAGTAGAAGGCGAGAAGGGTCCACAGGCAGCAAATGTTGTTCGTCTTGGTTAATTCATAAATAGAGTAGAATTGGGAATAATAATCCAAAAGAGGGTGTCAGGCACCCTCTTTTTAAATGATATATTTTTATAAAAAGAGATAGAGCAAACAAGTGAATTTTTGCAGAGAGGAGCAGACACGGCATTGAGAGACTTAAACACATTAGAGGCATACGAATTATTAGAAAAGAAAGAATTACAGGATTTGAATTCTGTCGGATATAGATTGCGTCATAAAAAGACCGGGGCAAAGATAGCACTGATCCGGAATGACGACGAGAAATAAAGTATTTTATATCGGATTCCGTACACCGCCAAAGGACAGTACCGGAGTGGCACACATCGTAGAACATACCGTATTATGCGGATCGGATAAATTTCCGGTCAAAAGATCCGTTTGTAGAATTGGCAAAGGGTTCTCTGAATACCTTTTTAAACGCCATGACCTATCCGGATAAGACCGTCTATCCGGTGGCAAGTTGCAATGATAAAGATTTTGCAAACCTGATGGATGTCTATTTAGATGCGGTATTCCATCCGAATATCTATAAATATGAAGAGATTTTTTAAACAGGAAGGCTGGCACTACGAATTAGAGAGCGAGGATGCACCGATCACTTATAACGGAGTAGTTTATAATGAGATGAAGGGAGCATTTTCTTCACCGGAAAGCGTGTTAGAGCGAAGCATCTTGAATTCCCTGTTTCCGGATAACACCTATGGAAATGAATCCGGCGGAGACCCGGTAGATATTCTAACCTGACTTATCAGGATTATTTAGATTTTCACAGCAAGTATTATCATCCGAGCAATTCCTATATCTACCTCTATGGAGATATGGATTTTGCAGAAAAATTAGAGTGGATCGACAAAGAGTATTTATCCGCATATGACGCGATCACCTTAGATTCCGCGGTCAAAGAGCAGGCAGCATTTGAGAAGCCAAAGAAATCAGCTTCCCGTATCCGATCGCAAGCAGTGAATCTTTAACAGACAACACCTATCTGTCTTACAATACCGTAGTGGGCAATGTGTTAGATAAAGAACTCTATTTAGCGTTTGAAGTCTTAGAATATGCATTGTTAAATGCACCTGGAGCACCGTTAAAAAAGCGCTGATCGATGCAGGCATCGGAAAAGACATCATGGGTTCCTATGACAACAGGATCATCAGCCGATCTTTTCGATCATTGCAAAGAATGCGAATGAGGAGCAGAAAGAAGAATTTTTATCTGTGATCCGAAACGTGTTAGAGGATTGTGTTAAAAACGGTATCAGTAAAAAATCACTGTTAGCAGGAATCAACAGCATGGAATTTAAATTCCGCGAAGCTGATTTTGGTGCTTATCCGAAAGGACTGATGTATGGACTACAGTGTCTGGACAGTTGGATTTATGATGAAAAGAACCGTTTATGCATATAGAAGCAATCGAGACATATGCATTTAAAAAAAAGAGAAAAAGGAAGATATTTTGAGGAGTTAGTACAGAAATATCTCTTAGACAACACGCATGTATCGGTAGTAATCACAAAACCGCAGAAGGGACTGAATGCCGAGAATGAAAAAGCCTTAGAAGAAAAATTAGCAGCATATAAGGCAATGCTCAGCAAAAAGAAGAGATTGACAGCCTCATCGCAGATACCAGACATTTAAAAGAGTATCAGGAGGAGCCGTCACCAAAAAGAAGGATTTAGAGAAGATTCCGCTTTTAAAACGGGAAGACCTGAAAAAGACATTGTAAAGCTGACAAACGAAGAATGTGAGGTAGCAGGCGTACCGGCACTCTATCACGATGTGTTTACCAGCGGTATTCACTATGTGGACTTTATGTTTGATATCAAACATATCCGTCAGGAGGACCTGCCATATGTCGGATTGTTAAAGGCAGTGCTTGGCTATGTCGACACAGAGCATTACGGCTATGCAGATTGTCCAATGAGATCGATCTTATGCAGACCGGTGGGATCCAGCAATAACATCTTAGGAACGGCAGATGTGGAAAACATCGAAGAATACAGTCTGAAATTTGAAGTACGCACAAAATTCTTAGAAGATAAGACCGAGCAGCGCTTCGTCTGGTAAAAAGAAATCCTTTGCAGTTCTGATTTGGACGATGAAAAAACGTCTGTACGAGATCATCGCCCAGAGTAAATCCAGATTGCAGATGGCGATTGGCGGAATGGGACATTATATGGCAGGAATGCGGGCAATGTCCTACTTTTCAAAGACAGCAAAGATCTCAGATGATCGTTGGGGGTATTGAACTCTATAAGATAGTCGCTGATTTAGAAGAACATTTTGAGGAAAAGAAAGAAGAATTAAAAGCAACCTTAAAACGCTTAGTCAAAGAAATATTTGTAAGAGAAAGACTGATGTTAAATATTACTTCCGCAGGTGGAACGGAATTTTAGAACAAGAATTGCAGATGCTGTTAGAGTCCCTGCCAAGTGATAAAAATCCTGTAAAACAGCAGGAAATCATCTGTGAGAAAAAGAACGAAGGCTTTTTAGATGCCTCAAAAAGTACAGTATGTTTCCCGTGCGGGCAACTTTGTGGAAAAAGGGTATTCCTATACAGGAACACTAAGGATTTTAAAAGTCATTATGGGCTATGATTACCTGTGGATTAACATTCGTGTCAAGGGCGGAGCTTATGGCTGCATGAGTGGATTTGGAAAGAACGGAGACACCTACTTTGCTTCCTACCGTGACCCGAAACTTCAGTGCGACCAATGAAATCTATGAAAAGATTCCAGAGTATTTAAAGGAATTTGATGCAGACGAAAGAGATATGACAAAATATATTATCGGTACCATCAGCGAAATGGACACACCGCTGACCCCGATTTCAAGAGGACGGCGTTCCGATGATTCTGTTATTTAGGACATATCACGGATGAAGAACTGCAAAAAGAAAGAGATGCAGTTTTTATGCACGGCAGAGGACATCCGTGCGTTGGCACCTTTAGTACAGGCGGTCTTAGAAGAGCAGGATCTCTGCGTGATCGGAAACGAAGAAACATTAAGAGCAGAAAAAGAGATGTTTATGGAACTGAAAAATCTGTACTAGGAATGTACGAAAGGAAAAATCAAAGGAGACGGAATGAACAATAATTTTAAATCAGGATTTGTAACCATTATTGGTCGTCCGAATGTAGGAAAGTCAACCTTGATGAATCATCTGATCGGACAGAAGATTGCGATTACTTCCAGTAAAGCGCAGACAACAAGAAATCGGATTCAGACTGTATATACAGATGAAAAAAAGGACAGATTGTATTTGTGGATACACCCGGCATCCATAAAGGCAAAAAATAAACTGGGAGAATACATGGTCAATGTGGCGGAGAAGACCTTAAATGAAGTAGATGTGATACTCTGGTTGGTAGAACCGAGTAATTTTATCGGGGCAGGCGAGCAGCACATCATCGAAAAACTAAAGCGGGTAAAACACGCCGGTCATACTGATCATCAACAAAGTAGATACGGTAGATAAAAAGAAAAAATATTAGAATACATTGACACCTATCGAAAAGTCTATGACTTTGCGGAGATTGTACCGGCTGTCTGCACTTCGCGGTCAGAATACGGAAATATTGACAGACCTCATTTTTAAATATCTGCCATATGGCCCGCAGTTCTATGATGAAGATACCATCACCGACCAGCCGGAGCGTCAGATCGTGGCAGAGGTCATCCGTGAAAAAGCGTTGCATGCACTAAACGAAGAGATTCCGCATGGAATTGCAGTATCCGTGGATAAAATGAAAAACGGAAAAGGCAAAAAGATCATCGATATCGATGCGACCATCGTCTGTGAGCGGGATTCCCATAAAGGGATCATCATCGGAAAACAGGGAAGTATGTTAAAGAAGATAGGAAGTAATGCAAGATATGAGATCGAGCGTCTTTTTAGATGCAAAAAGTCAATCTGCAGCTTTGGGTCAAAGTCAAAAAAGACTGGCGTGACAGTGATTTTTTAATTAAGAATTTTGGCTACCGCAAAGACGAAATGTAAGAAAAATGTCAACTGGTAATTATTTGCTGGTATAGGAAAGCTCGCCATGGAAATTTAATAACATAGATAACAGCATCCGACAAGGAGGAATTTTCATGGGAGAGGAAACCTGGAAACAATTCATGAGTACAGGAAGAGTCAGATGGACTATCTGGAATATAAAATGATTGAGCATATGGCAGACAGTGAACAGAAGGCAAGAGGTGTGGCAAAGCATGGGGCAGAATCTGGTGTTGACAGGAATGGTGCTGTCAGTGATACCCATCAGGGGATTACGATAAGAGAATTACATTGCTCAGCAAAGAAAGAGGAAAGATCACAGCATTTGCAAGAGAGCGAGAAGACCGAATTCCCAGCTCCTCGCTGCGACAAATCCGTTTGCGTTTGGCCAGTTTGAATTATATGAAGGAAGAAGTACATATAATCTGGTAAAAGCAGAAATCACCAACTATCTTCCGAACTGACCATGGATTTAGAAGCCGCCTATTACGGGTTCTATTTTTTGGAGTTTGGCGGATTATTATGCGGTGGAAAAATGAAAATGCGACAGAGATGTTAAAGCTGCTTTATCAGTCCCTCCGGGCATTAGAGAGTGATGCCTATTTAAACCGGCTGGTACGCTGCATTTATGAACTGAAGATGATGGTGATCAATGGAGAATATCCGAATGTCTTTTCCTGTAGAAAGTGTAAAAAAAGGAAGATTTAGGATGGTTTAGTGCAAAATATGCCGGAACCCTGTGCAGTGAGTGTAAAAATGATGAGAACATCATACGTTTAGATGAGTCTACCATTTTATACCATGCAGTACATCATCACAAGAAGCATTGAAAAGCTTTATACCTTTCAGGTATCGGAAGATGTGCTGCATACCTTAGAGCGGATATTGAAGTCCTATCTTGCCCTGTATGTAGACCGGAAATTCAAATCGTTAAAAGTCTTAGAGGAGATTCGCCGCTAGAAGTTGAAATTTTGAGGTAACGGATAAAAGGGTATAATGTGAGAGATTTGCATGAGTTAGGGAGGAGGTTACATATGAAAAAACAGATGGTTGTCTGCCTTGCAGCAGCAGCGGTAATGATTTGTGACCGGCTGTGGGACAAAGGAAGACCGCACAACACTTCATATTAAAGACGGGGTGGAAAGTCGTAGAAAATATCACGGAAGATTTCAATCAGGATAACTATGATGAGAAAGAGTTAAAGACATTCATAGAGCAGCAGATTGAAGATTATAAAAAAGAAAGCGGGAACAGCGTCAAGTCCGGTGGGTTTGCGGTAGAAGAAGGACAAAGCATATCTGACCGTCAAATTTGACGATACCAAGACCTATTCGGATTTTTAATGACGAGACCTTATATCAGGGAAGCGTTGTAGAAGCCATAGCGGACGGTTATACATTCCCGGAGCATTTTTATCCGGTCAAGGATGGAAAATTAAAAAGAAAGCAACCGATAAGAATATCGATGGTGATGACAGCTATGAACCCGCAGACATGGGTAGCTTCCGGACATTTAGGCGGATTTTCAGACCCTCTTATGGACTGTAAAGAGTGTCATGAACGTTTCCGTGCAGATAAGATTATTGAAGATTATGCAGAAGAGCATGGCATTACATTAGAGACTTCCGTAGATGGCTGGAGTCAGGAAGAAATGATGAACTTCATCAAAGATAACAGTGTTCCATGTCCATCCTGTGGAAAACATAACTTTACAGATATCCGTCAGTTCAACCTGATGTTCAAGACCTTTCAGGGTGTAACTGAGGATGCAAAAAATACGGTATATTTAAGACCGGAAACAGCACAGGGTATTTTCGTTAACTTCAAAAATGTGCAGAGAACATCCCGTAAGAAAGTACCTTTCGGCATTGCACAGATTGGAAAATCTTTCCGTAACGAGATTACTCCTGGTAACTTTACTTTCCGTACCAGAGAGTTTGAACAGATGGAGCTGGAGTTCTTCTGTGAGCCGGGTACCGACCTTGAATGGTTCCAGTACTGGAGAACCTTCTGCCATAACTGGCTGTTAAGCCTTGGCATGAAAGATGAAGAATTACGTCTTCGTGACCATGATCCTGCAGAGCTTGCATTTTACAGTAAAGCAACTACCGACTTTGAATTCTTATTCCCATTCGGATGGGGCGAACTGTGGGGAATTGCAGACCGTACCGACTATGACCTGACACAGCATCAGAATACATCCGGTCAGGATATGTCTTACTTTGATGATACCAAGAATGAAAAATACATTCCATACGTTATTGAACCGTCTCTTGGAGCAGACCGAGTGGTACTTGCATTTCTTTGTGCAGCATATGACGAAGAGAACATCGGAACAGAAGAGAAACCGGATATGAGAACCGTTCTTCATTTCCATCCGGCACTTGCACCGGTTAAGATTGGTGTGCTTCCGCTTTCCAAGAAATTAAATGAAGGTGCAGAGGTATATGTGGAACGAATGAAGGAACAATTAGTAATTGTAATAACAAAGCAGATGTAAAAAGCAACCTCGTATCGTGCAGGAGGAATTGCAGGTTGCTGTGAACGCAGCGGAAAAATTCAATTTTCCGGCGCTATGACAAATTCCGGTAAAATTAACTCAAGTGGTTATGGTTATATAGGAGGAATCGTGGGAGAATGCAATGGCACTATTGAGGGAACCGGAGAACTGCAGAATACAGGAAATATTGTCAGCGGAATATATGATAATTACACTGGAGGAATCGCAGGAAAATTAGGAGACTTAGGAGACTTAGGAGACGCTGCTGCATTGAAAGTTACAGGAGAGGTACGGAATACGGCAGAAGTCAGCGGAAGTAGTTATACAGGAGGAATTATAGGCTGTCTGGCATCAAGCAGTGGTGACCTGATACAGATACAGGCAGGAAGCATTCTGAATACGGGAAAGGTCACTGGCAGCAATAATGGCAATTCAATCGGAGGAATAATAGGATGTATTCCGGGCGGGGCTGAAATATCAACAACGACAGGAGATATCAGGAATACCGGAGCAGTCAAAGGGCCAAAAACTATCGGAGGTGTGTTTGGATCTTGTAACAGCACTTGCAATCACAGCAGCCGGAGACATCGTCAATGCCGGGGAAGTGGCAAGCAGTCGCTCGGGTAATGAAATTGGAGGATTGTCGGAAATTTGAATGAGTCACAGCTCATTGCAGTAGGAGGAGAAATCCGCAATGAGTCGAATGTTACGGGAGCAAGTGCGGTAGGAGGAATCGCAGGTTATTGTAATAGGTATAAGCTAGCTAGTCCGATCAGGGCATATGGAGACATTGTAAATCAGGGAAAAATCTCAACTACGCAAGCTGGCAATGTAGGCGGTATCGTTGGAAGCTATAACTGTAAGGAAGGCATCGTGTCGGATACCGGTGTGATAAAGAACGAAGGTGCGATTGAGGGAATAGGTACCTATGTTGGAGGAATCGTGGGATCTTTTACAATATCGCAGCATCTACAGGAGCTGTCAAAAAATGTATCAATACAGGAGATGTCACAGCCTCAAAGGGTATACAGGTAGGTGGATTATTCGGATATGTAAGCATAACAAGCAGCACGGAAGAATATAGAAATATTGAAAATTCTTATAGTACCGGACAGGTGAACATAACAGATGCAACAGGCAGTCGGAATGGAACTTTAGTAGGCGGTTTTAGCGGAAATAAAATAAAGAATTGCTATGATACGGTAACAGATGCATTACCAATGTTAGGCACGACAGATTATTGCCAGGGTGTAGAGAACTGTTACAGTATGTCAGAGGATACAAGCGTCACAGAGCCAGAGGGAGTCGTAGTTAAGACAAAGGCAGAATTTGCTTCCGGAGAAGTGGCATATTTATTAGACGGAACAGGAGAGAACCGTGTGGAAGCACCGGTATGGGGACAGAATATCGGAACAGATGAGAGTCCGGTATTAGGTGGAGCAGCCGTTTATAAAGACGGTGATGTTTATGCAAATGCGGAACATACCTATGATGTGGCATATACATGGTCAGCGGATAAGAAGAACTGTACAGCAAAACAGAACTGTCGTCTCTGTGGCATAGAGGGAGCAGAGGAGACGGTAGCAGCGGCTTACAGTATCAAAAAACAGGCAACAGAACAGGCAGAGGGAATCGGACTCTATACGGCAGTATTTAAAAACGGTCTGTTTACAACACAGACAGCAGAAGTAAAGATTGCAAAGCTGCCACCGTCTAAACAGGACCCGTCAAAGGATCAACCAAAACCGGAGAATCCGACGAAGCCGACTAATACAACAAAGAAGCCGGCAGCCAAGGGCAAGACCTTAAAGGACAGCAAGGGTGCAACTTATAAAGTAACCGGTGCAAAAGTAAAAAATCCAACGGTAACTTATGTAAAACCGAAAAGAATGTAAAGAAAGTCAGCATTCCGGCAACGATCACGGTAAAAGGAATGAAATATCAGGTAACGGCAGTATCGAAAGATGCATTTAAGAACAACAAGAAAGTGACACAGGTCACGATCGATAAGAATGTCAAGAACATCGGAAAGAATGCATTCTACGGCTACAAGAACTTAAAGAAAGTGATCATTAAGACCACAAAGCTGACGAAAAAGACTGTCGGAAAGAATGCGTTCAAGGGAATCCATAAAAAGGCAACGATCAAAGTGCCGAAAAAGAAGCTGGATGCATATAAGAAGATTTTGAAAATGCAGGGATCAGCAAGAGCGTAAAAGTAGTTAAAATGTAAGAAAAATAGGTAAAAAAACAACAAAAAAAGAACAGAAACAGTAACAGGCGTGAAAAAGCAGAAGGGAAGCTTTGGATTCCTTTTTCTGCTTTTTTTGGACAAATTTATGAAAATCTGTTGCGAAAAAAATGAAATTTGTGTTAAAATCAATTATGTGCGACCCTTGATGGTCGTATTACATAGTGTATTTGTGATCACCACAATACGGGGCATCACATAACAATATATAAATTTTTTTAGGAGGAATTATTCAAATGGCAAAATGGGTTTACAAATTTGAAGAAGGTAACGCTTCTATGAGAAACCTGCTTGGTGGTAAAGGCTGTAACTTAGCCGAGATGACAGGCTTAGGAATGCCGATCCTCAGGGATTTACAGTAACCACAGAGGCATGTACCGAGTATTACAACTGCGGAAAGACAATTTCCAAAGAGATTGAGGATCAGATCTTTCGAGGCTCTTGCATGGTTAGAGGGCGTAAATGGTAAAAAATTCGGAGACACAGAAGATCCGTTATTAGTATCTGTTCGTTCCGGTGCTCGTGCTTCTATGCCAGGTATGATGGATACTATCTTAAACTTAGGTTTAAATGACGTAGCAGTAGAAGGTTTCGCAAAGAAGACAGGTAATCCGCGTTTCGCATATGACTCCTACAGAAGATTCATCCAGATGTATTCCGACGTTGTTATGGAAGTTCCGAAGTCCTACTTCGAGAAGATCATCGACGAGATGAAGGAAGCAAAAGGTGTAACTTACGATACAGAGTTAACAGCAGATGACTTAAAAGAGTTAGCAGAGAAGTTCAAAGCTGTATACAAAGAGGCTATGAACGGCGAAGAGTTCCCGCAGGATCCGAAGGAACAGTTAATGGGCGCTGTAAAGGCTGTATTCCGTTCCTGGGACAACCCGCGTGCGATCGTTTACCGTCGTATGAATGATATTCCGGGTGACTGGGGTACTGCAGTAAACGTTCACAGACAATGGTATTCGGTAACAAGGGTGAGACATCTGGTACAGGTGTTGCCTTTACACGTAACCCTTCCACCGGCGCTAAGGGTATCTTCGGTGAGTACCTGTTAAACGCACAGGGCGAGGACGTTGTTGCCGGTATCCGTACTCCGCAGCCGATCACCCAGCTTGAGAAAGACCTTCCGGAGTGCTACAAGCAGTTCATGGAACTGGCTATGAAACTTGAGAATCATTTCCACGACATGCAGGATATGGAGTTCACCATCGAGGAAGGCAAGCTGTACTTCCTGCAGACACGTAACGGTAAGAGAACCGCTCCGGCTGCTATCAAGATCGCTTGTGATTTAGTAGACGAAGGACAGATCACACCGGAAGAAGCTGTTTGCCGTATCGAAGCAAAATCATTAGATCAGTTATTACACCCAACTTTCGATGCAGATGCATTAAAAGCAGGTGAGGTTATCGGTTCTGCACTTCCGGCATCTCCTGGTGCAGCTGCTGGTAAAGTTTATCTTCACAGCAGAAGAAGCAAAAGAAGCAGGAATCGGTGGAAAAGGCGAAGAGAGTTATCCTTGTTCGTCTTGAGACATCCCCAGAGGATATCGAAGGTATGCATGCTGCACAGGGTATCTTAACAGTTCGTGGTGGTATGACATCTCACGCAGCCGTAGTTGCTCGTGGTATGGGAACATGCTGTGTATCCGGATGTGGTGAAATCGAAATCGATGAGAAGAAGAAAATTCAAACTCGGTGGATATACATTCCATGAGGGAGATTACATTTCCTTAGACGGAACAACAGGTAAGATTTACAAAGGCGACATCAAGACAAACGAAGCTTCTGTAATCGCGGTGACTTCGGACGTGTTATGGGATGGGCTGATGAGTTCAGAACACTTAAAAGTTCGTACAAACGCTGATACACCGGCAGACGCTAAGAAAGCTCGTGAGCTTGGCGCTGAGGGTATCGGACTTTGCCGTACAGAGCATATGTTCTTCGAGGAAGACAGAATTGCTGCATTCCGTGAGATGATCTGCTTCCGATACTGTAGAGGAGAGAGAAGCAGCACTGGAGAAGATTCTTCCATATCAGCAGTCCGACTTTAAGGCTCATTATATGAAGCATTAGAGGGATGCCCGGTAACCATCCGTTTCTAGATCCGCCACTTCATGAGTTCGTACCTACTGAAGAAGCAGATATCAAAGAAATTAGCAGATGCTCAGGGCAAATCTGTAGAGACAATCAAGCAATCATCGAAGGACTCAAAGAGTTCAACCCAATGATGGGACACAGAGGATGCCGTCTTGCAGTTACTTATCCTGAAATTGCCAAAAAATGCAGACAAAAGCTGTTATCCGTGCAGCTATCAATGTAAAAAGAAAGCACATCCGGATTGGAACATGGTTCCTGAAATCATGATTCCACTTGTATGTGAAGTAAAAAAGAGTTAAAGAACGTAAAAGAAGTAGTAGTAGAGACTGCTGATGCAGAAATCGCTGCTGCAGGTTCTGACTTAAAATACTCTGTTGGTACTATGATTGAGATTCCAAGAGCTGCATTAACAGCAGATGAGATCGCAACAGAGGCTGAGTTCTTCTGCTTTGGTACAAACGATTTAACACAGATGACATTCGGTTTCTCTCGTGATGACTCCGGTAAGTTCTTAGATGCTTACTATCAGGCTAAGATTTTCGAGTCTGACCCATTCGCAAGATTAGACCAGAACGGTGTTGGCAAATTAATGGATATGGCTGTAAAACTTGGAAAACAGACACGTCCGGACATGCACTTAGGAATCTGTGGAGAGCACGGTGGAGATCCATCTTCCGTAGAGTTCTGCCACAAGTTAGGATTAGACTATGTATCCTGCTCACCATTCCGTGTGCCGATCGCAAGATTAGCAGCAGCTCAGGCAGCTATCAACAACAAATAATTCACTGTAGGTAATGAATACTTAGAGCGTTAATTAGCTTGTATAGAGACCCCTTACATCAGCTATGGTGTAAGGGGTTTTGACTTTGAATGGGGATAAGATAGGGGGAAATATATTATGTTGAGATACCAAAAGGCAACAACGAAAGATATAGAATTACTGACGAAAACAAGGATTACAGTTCTTAGAGCAGCTAATAAATTATCAGATGATATAGATATGTCTGAGGTTGAAAAAGAGTCATATGATTACTATAAAGATGCACTTGAACATGGTACGCATACTGCATACTTAGTTTTTGATGATGAAATGTTTGTTGGTGCAGGTGGCATTAGTTATTTTTAAAGTAATGCCAACATATCATAATAAGACAGGAAACAAGGCATACATTATGAATATGTATACAAAGCCTGACTATAGGAGACAGGGAATAGCTTTTTGAAACGCTGCAGTTGCTTGTAAAAGATGCAAAAGAACGAGGAATTAGTGAGATTTCACTAGAAGCTACAGAGGCAGGAAAGCCCTTATATGAAAAAGTTTGGATTTGTAAAATGAACGATGAAATGGAATTGTGGACGTAAGATGTTTTATAATATAAAAGAATTTTATAACTTTCAGATGTTTGTCCAATAAAAGGAGAATGATCGACAGAGGAGAATACGGATATAGAATTTATTAGTATAAATGCTGATAAAAATTCTATAGAATGAATTTTACAGATATACAGAGAGGGAAGCAAAAAAATCCATACAAAGTTTACATAAAACAGAGGTTAAAATGAAAGAAAGACAAAAAGAACCATCACAACAAAAGAATCCGCGCAAGTGGGGCATGATCCTGCTGATGGCAGTACTCATCATCGTTATGCTGGTATCCCTGTGGAACATTTTAGGATACCTGTTAGAAGGCAGGAAAAGCGAAAAAATTTGCACAGGACCTGCAGGAATCGGCAATCATTATAGAAAAAGACAATACGGATTCGAAAGATACAAAAAAGGAAAAAGAAGAAGAAGGAAGAAAGAAGAACCGATACCGGATGCAATTGATTTTGACACCCTGCATGTGATCAGTAAAGATGCAGTGGCATGGTTGTATGCACCGGGCGGTGGGATCAACTATGTAGTAGCACAGGCAGTAGATAACGATTACTATCTCCATCGGTTATTGAATGGCGCAGAATCAAAAAGCCGGGTACTTTATTTATGGATTATCAGAATCATTCCGATTTTTCGGACTGGAATACGATAATCTATGGACATCACATGAAAAAACGGTACAATGTTTGCATCACTGGTAAAATATCAGAATCAGGAATATGACAAGCATCCGGTGATGTATCTCTACACACCGGGGCGGCGTATGAAATTAGAAATCCTTGCGGGGTATACAACGAATGTGGAGGACAGCGTGTATACCATCCCAACGACGAAAGAAGGCAGGGATGAGTTGGTAAAAGCATGTCCTTCAAAAATCAACTTTACATCAGAAGTATCGGTAACGGGGAGGACAAATTGGTAACTTTATCTACCTGTACTTATGAGTATGAAGATGCAAGATTTGTTGTCATAGGAAAAATCGCAGAATAATCGGATTGACAAATCAGAGTTTCTAACGTATATTATATCCTAGTAAGCAACTAGGATATAATATACGTTTTTCTGTTACTTCAGATATTCCCGTAAAGAGAACGTCAGACATACCGACAGGATGATC
>VOFC01000790.1_pt1 | contig 20001 bp, 25 predicted proteins | sample 5384161 | NCBI WGS metagenome assembly VOFC01 (sample SAMN12384722, study PRJNA508395) | human gut metagenome | isolation source: healthy gut B | host: Homo sapiens
CCGCGACCATCCCGTTGTTCTTTGGCGATGACGGCGGATTTACCGAAGGAGGCTTCCTCAGCGGTGAACTCAAAAGTTTGCGACCTCAAGACCGCCGTTGCTGGTGGCAATCGAGGGACTCGCCCACGGCCTGATCGACGACCAGGACCGGCGATGTTGCCATTTTGAACCTCCAGAGCCAGAGCAGGGATACTTCTCAAGCTCGAACAGCCTCGCTGTCGGGCAGAGCGGAACTGAATCAACTGGGACTGAATGGATTGCCCCTTCTGAGCGCCGACCTTCTAGACCGGCAAGGGCCTCCCTTGGTGGAATACAACATCGGCGTTGCCCGGCCTTGACGAACAAAGAAGCTGCGCGCTGGTCTCATACAGGTCGCTGAAGTCTCTCTCGGCACGCTCGGGCGTCTTGGTGAAAGCGGCAATGCCGATGTCCACCTGACCGGACTTCACAGCGGGGATGATGCCGTCAAAGGACATATCCACAACCTCCAGCTCTACACCGAGGGCTGAGTCAGCGATCTGCTGGGCCAGCCACATATCGCAGCGCCGGCGAAGTTGGCGTCCAAATCCTGAACTCGTAGGGAGCGTACTGAGCCTCCGTGCCAACAAGCAGCTTGCCGTTCTTGATCTGGATCCAGCTTGGAGGAGGTGGTATCGGCGGCGGGCTCCTGCGTTTCGGTGTTGCTGTCAGCGGCGGGGCATCGTCCTTCTTGCTGGAACCGCAGCCGGTCAGCATGGCCAGCAGCATCCAGGGCGCTCATAGCCAGCGCCCAAAGTTTTCTTTTGACCTGTTTCATAATAAAATCTCCTTTTTTTTCATCTGCGTGAGCTGTGCTCCGTTTTTCATGTGAATGATTATACACGTTCTATCCGGAAATGCAACAGTAAAAGTGCATAATATGAAGTTAACTTTGAATATTATTTATACACCATGCAAAATATACACAATATATGCATAAATTAATTATGCATATATGCGCGCGAAATCAGAAGAAGGAGGCTTCCATACGGTCAAAAGGCTTCCTTTCAAATGATCCAGTCCAACGGTGCAGGCAATGCGGAAGCAGTGTGCGCCGGTGCTGCCGAACACGCCGCCGGGAGAGACCATGATGTGGTGCCCGGCTCCAGCAGGGCCTTGCAGAATTCCGTGTCGCTCAGCCCCGTTTTCTCGATTCCAAACAGGTGGAAGGGTACCTGGACGTACAAGGCTGAGATAGGGGAATTTTTTCGATGCGGTCCGCCGCGTAATGCAAAAATGCGGTCCCGATAGGCGGATACATAATTCTTGCGGGATGTCCTCACGAATAGACAGCGCCTTGATGGCTGCCCGCTGGGGAAAATGGAGCGCGGTGTAAATAAGGCAGTTATTCACATCGTTCGCGGCCCGCAGCAGCTCCGGCTCGGCAATAATGGCACCGACCCGCCAGCCGGTCATCATCAGGAAGTTCTTGAAAAGCTGTTCAGCGTAACAATGACCCGCTTATGCAAGCCCGGAAGGGTACGGATGGGAATAATTCTCCTTCATAAAGATAGGTGGTGTAGATTTCGTCCGCCGCGATGAAGGCAGATCGTGCTCCTCAGCCACCCGGCCAGCAGCTCCAGCGTTTTCCGCTCGTAGCCCATGCCGGTGGGGTTGCAGGGATTGTTGAAAATGATGGCCTGGTCTTCGGCGTAATGGCGCCCGGAGGCGGGCTCATCCACAGCCAGCTCTCCTCGGCATAGGTGGGGACCTCCAATGCATACGCCGCCGGCCAGTTCGATCTGTGCGGTAGAGGGAAAAATAGGGGAGAAGACAATGACCTCATCGCCGGGGTCCAGAATGGCCATCATGACCAGCGCCATGCCAAAGGCAGCTCGAGGCGGTGATCAGAACATGATCCGGCGTTAGGGGCTGGTGGGAAACTTCTCCTGCCAAGCCGCACACCGCATGAAATCCGGCTCCGGGTCGCCCATGGGATTGCCGTAGTGGGTATAGCCGGCTTTTTGCGTCATGGAACGCGGCGTCAATGATGGCATCGTCCGTGATGAAAGTATCGCCGATGCTCAGGTCAATGACGTCATTAGCGGGCCAGTGCCCGGTATCAAGGCTTCGTCCGGCGGACAATGCTCAAAGCGTTTTGCGATATCGGTTTTCATTTCATTGGTTTGCCCCTTTCGCTGGGGAATCGGGTGGAAACCGTTGGGAATGACGTACACGCTTTTTCCGTCCAGCTGCGCGGCCTTCAACAGCTCGTCCAGATCGGAATAGGCGTGGAGCCCCATGGGGGCAACGTCCTTGGGATCAATGGGGAGTAGAGGAAAATGCGATAGCGCTGCGCCTGCTCGCAATTCAGGGAAGAAAATGTAGCCGGCCACGGTGAACGCCTCCCGGAGGCTGCTCCAGCGTACCGTCCTGAAGGTTTTTGGACCAGTCGAAGTATTCGGCGGGGCCGCCGCCCCCGGGGTCTCAATGAACAGAACCAGCGTACCGCCGGGCTATCAGAGCGGATTCCACGTTGTCAATGGTCTTGGTGCCCTGGTAGAGCGAGATGTCCTTGGGGGAAGCCGCCGCAGCTTGTAACAATGGCATCGGCCTGACAGGGGATGTCCACCGGTAAAATGTCATCCGCCGCCTGACAGGCCTGCTCCCACGAGGTCGATAATGGCCGGAAAAGATTTTTGCCAGTTCATCTGGGCGTTCATGACCAGATTGACCATGAACAGATTCCTTTGACCATGCCCGCCGCCTCGCACATATCGGCGTGGAGGGGTTGCGGACAGCACGCCGTTGCCGATGGCGGGGTTGGTGCAGAGCTTGCAGGCTGTCAAAGGGAATAGGCGTGGTTGTGGATGAATGCCGCTGACGCCGGGGAGGATGCTTTCCGTCCGCCACCGAAGCCTACCATCACATGATGGGTGCCGCGCCAAGGCAAACCCGATCTGCTTCCGCCACGGTGCGGTTGATCCACCGGGGTTTTTATTGGGGCGTTGTCCCAAGTATAGACAAGATCCTTCGCCTCGCAATCATGGTTTCAACCCGGATGCGGTCATAGACCCCGTCTGTCACCAGCGTCCGCAGCTCCTGCTCGTTTCCGCCGATGTGGGTGCCGTTGGCAATCACGATAGTCAGATCGGAGGGCTTGACGCCGCAGACCTCCAGCAGATAGTCACAAGATGCGGGCACCACTAATCCTGCCGCATCCAGAAGCGCGTCATATCGCTGACCACCAGCGCGACCTGAGGTCGGGAAGGGCCAGATTTTTGAGGGGCTTGTCAATGGGGGCCTCCAGCGAGGAAATCAGGGCAGAGCGGATGTCGGCAATGGGGGCGTTTCGCTGCCGTGCAGCTCCGCGAGAATATCCGCTTCGTTCAGCGGCACGGAAACATGACCGTGACCATAGGCAAATTCATAGGTTTTCATAGTGTGACCTCGTATGATTATACAAAAAAATAAAATAATGACTAATTATACACTCTATTCCGTGGATTCAATATGGAATCGCTCCATCGGACCGCCAAATATGCGGGAACAGAATCGGGCTTTCTTGTGTTTTCTGACCAAGGGAGCGGAGATTTACGTCCGGGCGGCAAGATAGGCGTCAATATCAAGGGGAGCAGGGCGGTGGTGGCCTTTAGATATAAGGGATGGTGGGATGCCGGATTTTAAAAGCGGCCCGGCGGTGAACCACTGTGCGCCCGCGGCCTGACCGTCGAGGCAAAATCGCGCATACAGTCCGTGAGTAATCGCGCTTTTCGATGATATTCCCCAGGCCGCCCAGATGGCGGGGGTGTCCGGCTGGGGACGGCAGATAGCGGAATGCCTTGGGTTTTCGGAGTGGAGCGCCGCTGCCTCCGGCCCATATCGTCTGCCGGGTGGCGCGCTGGGCGTAGACATTCGAGGAAGCTGTCATAGCCGTTGTTCAGTGCAATTCGCTGGGCGGATTGCAGCGTGGGGTCCAGCGTCCGGCGCGGCGGGTGGAGGGGTTGATACCAACGCAGATCAGGGATGAGAGCCACGGCAGCCCAGAACACGGTACTCCGAATAGGTGTTGGGAACATAGAGCCAGCGGGACACATCATAGTCCGGTGAGGGCCGAGTGCGGCCTCCAGCGTCGTTCAAACGGCACAAGGGAGGGCGTCCGTTGGGCCGTGGGGAATGGGGCATAAAAAGTACTCCTTTCAGCAATATACATAATGATTTGATTTTAACAGCGGCGAAAAAAAGACAATCGGGTCTAGTATTTGCGGCGCTGATTATGGTAAATGGAAAACAAGCGGAGGAAAGCTATGCTGACAATATTGATCGGCCGGGCGAAAACGGGAAAATCAGAACTGGGTCCTGCGGAAAATCGCGGCGCTGGGAGAAAGCAGCAGATTTTGCTGGTGCCGGAGCACGCCTCCTATCAGGCAGAGGTGGATGTGTGCCGGGTCTGCGGCGACTACTGCCAGCCGTCACGCGGAGGGCCTCAGCTTCCGCCGGCTGGGAGAGCGGGTGCTGAGCATCACCGGCGGTATGCTCCAGGTGACGCTGGACGCCGGCGGCAAGCTGCTGACGCTTCAGCGCGCCCTGCTGGAAACGGCGCCGATGCTGAAGGTATACCGCCGCCCCTCGCAGAAGGTGGGCTTTTTAGAGCAAATGCTGGATCTGTTTGACGAACTGCGCTGCTATGAGGTCACGCCGGAGCGGCTTTATGAGCAGGCGCAGGAAATGGACCGGCGCCACAAGGGACAAGCTACTGGACCTGAGTCTGCTCTACGGTGCCTATGAGGCCCGGCTGCACCGGCCTGGGCTGGATGCCCGGGACCGGATGAGCAAGCCTGTGTGCGACCACCTGGAGGAGTCCGGCTACGTGCGGGACAAGGATATCTTTCGTCGACGGCTTTACCTACTTCAACGCGCAGGAGCGGCAGGCGCTGGCGGTGTTTCTGCGGCAGGCGCGGTCTGTCACGGTCACGCTGCTGGGGAGTCGGACAGCCGGGAAGAGATCTTTGCGCCGACGCTGAAAACTATGGAAATGCTGGAACGGCTGGCAAAGCAGGAAAAACTGCCCTGTAATGGTAGGAGCTTGACAAGTTCTGATACATCTGCTCTTGGGACATCTGGAACAGCACTTTTTCGGTGAAAATCTGCCCTATGAGGGCAGCGGCGCCCATGTCCGGCTCCGGGAGGCGTCACCGTTTTTTCCGAGGTGGAGCAGACGGCGGCGGACATCCGCCGTCTGGTGGCAGCGGGGAAGTGCCGCTACCGGGACATCACGGTGGCGGCCCGGAACATGGGGGACTATATGGGTACCATCGAAACAGTATTCGAGCGGTACGGGATCCCGGCCTATCTCAGCCGCCGCAGCGACATTCTGGAAAAGCCGGTGCTGAGCCTGCTGACCGGGGTGCTGGCCTCCATTTCCAACGGCTATGAGTATGAGGATATGTTCCGCTGGCTGAAAACCGGCTTGGCGGGCCTGACGCCGGAGGAATGTGACCTGCTGGAAAACTATGTCCTGAAATGGGAGATCCATGGCCAGATGTGGCTGCGGGACGTGGACTGGACGGAAAACCCGGACGGCTACGGTGCGCCGTGGAATGAGCTGCGGCAGAACCGGCTGAATCAGGTGAACGAACTGCGCCGCCGGGTGCGCGGCCCTCTGAGCCGTCTGGCGGAGGGCCTGAAAGCCGGGACAACGGCCCGGGACCTATGTGGAAGCCCTATACGGTTTCATGGAGGAGCTGCATCTGGAAGCGGCGCTGACGGAGCGGATGCACCGGCAGGCGGAGGCGGGACGGATGCAGGAGGCGGAGGAAACCGCCCAGCTGTGGGAAATCCTCTGCGGCGTGCTGGATCAGTTTGTGGAGATTCTGGGGGAGGAGCATCTGACCGGCGATGAATTTGAGCGGCTGTTCCGGCTGGTGCTGACCCAGTACAGCGTGGGGACGATCCCCGTATCACTGGATCAGGTGTCCGTCAGCGAGATTACCCGGAATGACCGGCATACCACAAAGTATCTGTTTCTGCTGGGCGCTAACGACCATGTGCTGCCGGATCCCGGCCAGAGCGGCGGCCTGCTGAATGAGGACGACCGGCAGGAGCTGGCCCTCCGGGGAATTGAGCTGGCCCCCAGCGGCATGGAGCGGATGGGCGTGGAGCTGCAAAATCTCTATGCGGCGCTGGCCCAGCCCACCGAAGGACTGACGGTGAGCTACCCGGTGACGGATGTCTCCGGCAGCGAACTGCGTCCGGCTTTTGTAGTGGAACGGCTGCGGAAGCTGTTCCCGGATTTGCAGATGGAGCGGGAATCTTCCGGCAAGGAATATCGCCTTACAGCGCTTGGCCCGGCACTGGAAACGGCAGGGCAGCGGCGGAACAGCACCCTCTGGCAGTACTTCCGGCAGGACCCGGATACGGCCCGGCGGCTGGACGCTATGGAGTACGCGGCGGCTGCCCGGCGGGGCAGCTTGTCGCCTGCCGCCGTCCGGGCTGCTTACGGCCAGCGGATCTCCATGACCGCTTCCCGGTTGGAACGGATCCGCTCCTGCCATTTTGCCTATTTCATGGAATACGGCCTGCGGGCGAAGCCGCGGGAACCGGCGGCCTTTGACGCGCCGCAGATCGGTACGTTCCTGCACTATCTGCTGGAAAACGTGACGCGGGACGTGCTGGCGCAGGGGGGCTTTGCCGCTGTGGACAATGACCGGCTGCATGGCCTTGTGCGGCAGTATATCGACCAGTATGCGGCGCAGGAGCTGCACAACTTCCAGAACCGGAGCGCCCGGTTCCGGTATCTCTTTCGGCGGCTGCGGACCACGGCCTATGCCGTCATTGACCAGGTGGCGGAGGAAATGCGGCACTCCGACTTCGTTCCCATGGCCTTTGAGCTGACCTTCGGCGGGAAGGACGGGGCGCTGCCTGCGGTGACCATCTCCCAGCCCGGCGGCCAGCTGCGGGTAGGGGGCAAGGTGGACCGGGTGGACGGCTGGATCAGGGACGACAAGCTTTACCTGCGGGTAGTGGACTACAAGTCCGGCAAAAAGAAGTTTGACCTGGCCGCCGTCCGGATGGGCCTGGATATCCAGATGCTGCTGTACCTCTTTGCTCTGCAAAAAAGAGGGAAAGCGGTATTTCGGCCGGGACATCCAGCCTGCCGGGGTGCTGTATCTCCCGGCCCGGGACGAGATTTTGAGTCTGGACCGGAACGTGACGCCGGAAGCGCTGGAAAAGGAACGGGGAAAAGACGCTGAAGCGCTCCGGTCTGCTGCTGGGGGAGCCGCAGGTCCTCCAGGCCATGGAACACGAGGCTCTGACAGAGCCCCACTATCTGCCCCTGCGGGTGAACAGAAGCGGAGATCTTTCCGGCAGCATCGCCTCCGCCGCCCAGCTGGGCAGGCTGGGCAATTATGTGGACAGGCTGCTGCGCCAGATCTCCGCAGAGCTGCACAGCGGCAATATCGACGCCGATCCCTGCTGCCACAGTGAGGAGGACAGCCAGTGCCGCTTCTGCGACTGGGCGTCGGCGTGCCATTTCCGGGACGGGCAGGACCGGGATCATCTGCGGTATATTCTGCCGGTGAAGCCGGAGGAATTCTGGCAGGAGCTTGAGGAAGGAGGCGGCGACCCATGGCAAAACTGAACCTGACGGAGCAGCAGCAGGCGGCAGTGGAAAACCGGGGCGGCAGCCTGCTGGTGTCCGCCGCCGCCGGTTCCGGCAAAACCAAAGTGCTGGTGGAGCGGCTGTTTCGGTATGTGACGGAGGATCACTGCCACGTTGACGATTTCCTCATCATCACCTATACCAAAGCCGCCGCTGCCGAGCTGCGGAGCAAGATCGCCGCAGAACTGTCCAAACGGCTGGCGGAAGCGCCCGGCGACCGGCATCTCCGCAGCCAGCTGCTGCGGGTCTATCAGGCGGACATCAAAACCGTGGACGCGTTCTGCACGGCGCTGCTGCGGGAAAATACCCATCTGTTGGCCCATGAAGGAGAACGCTATACCCTGACGCCGGACTTCCGGGTGTTGGACGAAAACGACGCGGGGCTTCTGCGGCAGCGGGTGCTGGATCGGGTGCTGAGCCGGTTTTATGAGGAACTGGACGAAGGCGGCGCCCTGCTGGCAGATACGCTGGGAGCCGGACGGGATGACAGCGCGCTGGCGGCGCTGGTGCTGGAAACCTATGAAAAGCTCCAGAGCCACGCCTATCCGGCTGTTTGGCTGGAAAAGAACCGGGCCGTCTGGGAGAACTGCGGCGGTGATTTCAACGAGACACCCTATGCCGCCGAACTGCTGACGGGAATCCGGCGGAAGGCGTTCCACCACATGATGTCCCTGCGGAAAGCGGCGCTGTCCACGGCGGATGGAGACCTTTACAAAGGATACGGCGAGAAATTCCTGACGGCCAGCCGCAGCTTTGCGCCGTTGGCGGCAGCCTGGAATTGGGAATCCGCGCAGGATTCCTTTGAACATCTGGAATTTCCGCGGCTTATTACCCCCAGAGGGATGAAGGACGACCCGGAGGTTCTGCGGCTGAAAAAAGCTGTGGGAGAGCGCCAAAGATACGGTGAAGAAGCTGGAGAGCATTCTGTCCGTCAGCGGGGAGGAGGCTATGGAGGATCTGCGGACCATGGCTCCGGCCATGACGGCGCTTCTGCGGCTGACAGCGGACTTTTCAGACGCCTATCGGCGGGAAAAGCTGCGGATGAACTGCGCCGATTTCTCCGATCAGGAGCATCTGGCGCTGGAACTGCTGGTGTCCGGGGATGGCGGCCCCACTCCGCTGGGCCGTCAGGTGGCGGGCCGCTACCGGGAAATTCTGGTGGACGAGTATCAGGATACCAACGAGGTGCAGAACGCCATCTTCCGGGCGGTGTCCCGCGAGGGGCAGAACCTCTTTACTGTGGGGGACGTAAAGCAGAGCATCTACCGCTTCCGACTGGCGGACCCCACCATTTTCCTTGACAAGTATAAGCGCTTTGCACCGGCTGAAACTGCTGCGGATGGGGAGGAACGGAAAATCCTGCTGTCCAGGAACTTCCGCTCCCGGCAGGAGATTCTGGACGCAGCCAACTTTATCTTCTCCGGCATCCTGTCTGTGGACATGGGGGAGATGGAATACGGGGAGGAGGAATCCCTCCATTTCGGCGCGGCCTATTATCCGCCCCGGGCAGACTGCAATACGGAATTTCATCTGATCTCCGCCCGGCAGAAATCGGCGGAGGAGAATCGCCCTGTAAAAAAACTGCTGGCGGAGGCGCGATTTACGGCAGGGCGCATCCGGCAGCTGCTGGACGGCGGGTACCCCGTCACCGGCGAGGACGGCGCTCTGCGGCCCTGCCGCCCGGAGGACATTGTGATCCTGATGCGCTCCCCCGGCAGCCGGGCCGCTACCTTTGCACAGGCGATGGCGGGCAGGGAATCCCCTGCTCCTTTGAGGAGAGCGGCAGCTTTTTTTGAGAGCATGGAAATCGCGGTAACGCTGTCACTGCTGGAGATCATCGACAATCCCCGGCAGGATGTGCCGCTGATTTCCGTGCTGCGGTCGCCGGTGTTCGGCTTTGTGCCGGACCGGCTGGCGGAGATCCGCAGCCATGACCGGGACGGTGATTTTTATGACGCCCTGCTGGCAGACGGTGGGGAGGATGTGCAATCCTTTCTGTCCACCCTGTCCGCCCTGCGGGAAGCGGCGGGGGACATGAGCGTGTGCCGCCTGCTGTGGCATCTTTACAATACGTTGGATCTGCTGGGCATTTTCGGCGCGATGGACGAGGGCACCGCCCGGCAGGAAAATCTGATTGCCCTGACCCGCCATGCTGAGCGCTTTGAAAGCAGCGGCTACCGGGGACTGTTTGCCTTCATTACCCAGCTGCGGCGGCTGATGGAGGCCGGAGAAGCGCCGGAGGTGAAGATCTCCAGCGGCGCAGGCGGCGTGCAGCTGATGAGTATTCACAAGTCCAAGGGCCTGGAATTTCCTATCGTATTTCTCTGTGATCTGGATCATGCCTTTTCCCGGCAGGACTTCGACACCCCGGTGCTGGTGCATCCTGCGCTGGGCCTTGGCCCCCGGTGCATCGACCTGAAGCGGAAGATCCGCTATCCCACCATGGCAAGGCTGGCGCTGGAAGAAAAGCTCCGCCGGGAAAATCTGGAGGAGGAGCAGCGGGTGCTGTATGTGGCTATGACCCGGCCCAAGGAGAAGCTGATCCTGGTGGACGCCATGTACCATGCGGAGACCCGGCTGAAAAAGCTAACCGCTGCTGCAGGTTTTCCCATCATGCCGGAGGTGGTGGCGGAGGGAAAATGCTTCGGCGACTGGATTCTGCTGCCGCTGCTGTGCCGCCCGGAAGCGGCACCGCTGCGGGAACTGGCCGGGATGGATGCAGATGAGCTGTACACAGGAAATACCAGCCCGTGGCAAATATTTTTGCATGACAGCAACGATTTCGCTGAAGCGCCCCCCGGCAAAGCAGGCCGGAAGCACAAAACGAGACGGAAACAGGGACCTTTGACCCGTCGGTGATGCTGTTCCAGTACCCCTATCAACGGGAAACCCTGCTGCCGGCCAAGCTGACGGCCACCCAGCTGAAGGGCCGGACGCTGGATGAGGAGATTGCGGAAAATGCCTATCATACGTCCCTATATCCGCCCGCTGGTTCAGCCCAGATTCCGGCGGACGGAGAAGGGACTTACCCCGGCAGAGCGGGGAACTTCCACGCACCTGGTGCTGCAATATCTGGATCTGCGGAACCCGAATGTGCCGGAACAGGTAGAGCGGCTGAAGCTGGAGGCCAAGCTGACGCCGGAGCAGGCGGCGGCTGTTGACATCTCTGCATTGAAGCGGTTTCTTGCATCTCCGCTGGCGGAGGAGCTGCGGAACGCCGGGGCTGTGGAGCGGGAATACCGCTTTACGGTGCTGATGGATGCAAAGGACTATGATCCGGCGGCGCTGGGGGAGGACGCCATTCTTTTACAAGGCGTGGTGGACTGCTGGTACGAGACGCCGGACGGCATCGTGGTGGTGGATTTCAAGACCGACCATGTGCAGACGGATGAAGAGGTTGCCCGGCACGCGGAGCTGTACCGGGGACAGCTGGCGGCGTACTCGCTGGCGCTGGAGCCGGGTGCTGGGGAAAAGCCGGTGGTACGGAAGGCACTGTACTTCCTGCACAGGTTGGAAAAACCGTGGAAATGGCTTGATTTTTTCAAAATTTTCGCAAATTCGCAGAAAAAATGCTTGCAATCTTTCCGCAATATGATATGCTTAATTTAGCTTTTGTGGGGTGAAAGCTCCATAGAGGTAGTTTTGTACCAGAAAGAGGTGAACGAGAGCAATGAAGGAAGGAATCCATCCCAATTATCAGCAGACTACGATTACTTGCGCCTGCGGTAATGTGATTGAGACAGGTTCTACCAAGAGTGATATCAAGGTGGAAGTCTGCTCGAAGTGTCACCCTTCTTCACTGGCAAGCAGAAGCTGGTTGATACCGGCGGACGCGTGGCCAAGTTCAACAAGAAGTTCGGCCTGAACAAGTAAAGCCTGTACACTTCGTCACATCCAGCAGTGGTCTGCAACCGACAGGCCACCTGCTTTTTTATTGCATTTTTTCAAAATTCGGATATACTGGACACATCAATGAAATGGGAAACCCATTTGACACGGGGCCTCCCAACGCAAGGAGAGACACATTTGTTACCGAAAAAAGGAAGAAATTCGAGATAAAGTTGTATTGGTTGGCCTGAACTCCCCGGTTTTGCGGGAGGACAGTGCCACCGAGGAAAGTATGGACGAGCTGTCCGCTCTGGTGGAGACCGCCGGTGGCGAGACTGCCGGCATCGTTCTCCAGAATCGGGCCGCGCCGGATCCTCGCACCTTCATCGGGGAGGGCAAGGTGGCGGAGGTGCAGCTTTACGTTGAAAATGTAGGCGCGACCATGGTCATTTTCGACAATGACCTTTCCCCCTCCCAGCAGCGGGTGCTGACGGAGTTGTTGGGCATTCAGGTATTGGACCGCTGCGGCCTGATCCTGGATATTTTCGCTCAGCGGGCAAAACCAAGGAGGGCCGCTTGCAGGTGGAGCTGGCCCAGTACCGCTATCTGCTGCCGAGGCGATGGGTATGTGGACTCATCTGGAGCGACAGGGCGGCACCAGCGGCAAGGGGCCTATCGGCTCCAAGGGCCCCGGCGAGACGCAGCTGGAAACGGATCGCCGTCTTATCCAACAAGAAGATCGACAAGATCCGGGCAGATCTGGAAGAGGTACGTCGTGGTCCGGGCCACCCAGCGACAGCAGCGGCAGAAGAACGAGATCCCGGTGGTGGCCATCGTTGGCTACACCAATGCGGGCAAATCTACACTGCTGAACCAGCTTACCGGCGCATGCGATCCCGGCCAATAACCGGCTGTTCGACACGCTGGACACCACCAGCCGCCTGCTGACGGTCAGCGATACAATGGATGTGGTGGTGTCCGATACCGTTGGGCTTTATCCGCAAGCTGCCCCATCAACTGGTGGAGGCGTTCAAGGCAACACTGGAGGAACTGGAATACGCAGATTTGCTGCTCCATGTGATTGATGTCTCCAACCCCGAATGGCAGCATCAGGCCGAGGTGGTGGAGAAGCTGATCGTGGAACTGGGAGCCAATGAGATCCCCCGCATCGACGTATTCAATAAGTGCGACCGTGTGGAGGCCGGTGACCTGCGGCCCCACGGCGCTGACATCTGCTCCATCTCCGCCCGCAGCGGTGAGGGCGTGGACCGCCTGCTGGAGATGATCGACCGGCAGCTGGACAAGGGCACCCGCCGGGTGACGATCCACCTGCCGTATGACAAGGGCAGCCTGCTGGATATGCTGTACCGGGAGGCTAAGGTGGAATCCGTGGAATACAGCGAGACCATTGACATTGTGGCGGTGTGCCCGCCCAAGGTGCTGGGCCAGATCGGAGACTATACCCCGGACTGGACGCCGCCGAAAGAGGACTGGGAATGATCACGCTGAAAACGTGGCGGCTGCTCCTCGCCCCTTGGCGGGAGGAGGATGCCGAGGCATTGTACGCGCTGGCGTCGGACCCGGAGATCGGCCCCATGTGCGGCTGGGAACCCCATGGAAGCGTGGAGGAAAGCCGGGAGGTCATCCAGGATGTGTTCAGCGCGCCGGAGGTCTGCGCGATTCTCAGCAGAGAGAGCGGCACACTGCTGGGAGCGGTGGGCCTTCAGCCGTCATCGGAGATTTTTCCGGAGCTTTCTGCCACAGAGCAGCGGGAGATGGGCTATTGGCTGGGACGGCCGTATTGGGGCCATGGCGTTATGACGGAGGCTGCAACAGAACTGCTGCGCTTCGGCTTTGAGACGCTGGGGCTGGAAGCCGTCTGGTGCTCGCATTATGACTGGAACAGCCGGTCTCGTCGGGTCATTGAGAAGTGCGGCTTCCGTTATCAGTTCACGAAAGAGACAACAAATGTCATCGGAATGACCAACAAAACGGTGTTTTACGCCTTGAAAAAGGAAGAATGGCTGGCTTTTTCCGGTGAAAAGGAGTTTGCATGACGGAGTACATCGTCCCCTATCAGGACGCCGAGAGCGAGTTTACGGAAAAGCGCTCCCGCTTCATCACCCACCTCTACAAGGTGGAGACGGAGGCGGAGGCCCGGGCCCGCATCGAGGAAATGAAAAAGAAATACTATGACGCCCGGCACAACTGCTGGTGTTACCTCCTGCAAGAGGGCGGCGTGGTCCGCTACTCCGATGACGGCGAGCCGCAGGGCACGGCGGGCCAGCCTATGCTGAACGTGTTCCAGCGGCAGGAGGTCTGGAATGTGTGCTGCGTTGTGACCCGGTACTTCGGCGGCGTGCTGCTGGGAGCCGGGGGGCTGACCCGGGCCTATACCAAGGGCGCCGACGGATGCGCTGACCGCCGCCGGAATTGCCCGGATGGGGTCTGTGGACGCTATGGGACGTGCCCTGCACTTATCCGCTGCTGGAGCGGATGAAGCTGGCCACCGGCGGCGTGGTCCGGGACGCGGAATACGGCGCGGACATCACCCTCCGGACGGCATTTCCCGCCGGGACTGCGGAAACGTTCCAGCCCGGCTGACGGAGCTTTCCGCCGGGAGTCTGACCATGACGGCGGCAGGGAGGAGTTTTTGCCGGGACCCCGGGAGGAAGCAAACTGACAACCGTTCCTTGACTTTTCGACGTTTCGGCTGAAAACGCCGGATTTTCCTTGCATTTTCTCCATAGCTTCTGTATAATGCCAATTTATGATAGATTTTTTCAGGAAGGACTGACAGCAATGGCTGACGAGATCAAGACCACGGCGGCGGAGGCCCCCGAAAGCCGCAATTTCATCCACACGTTTATTGAGGAGGATATTGCCCAGGGCGGACAGTTTGAAGGCATGACCGTCCATACCCGTTTTCCGCCGGAGCCCAACGGCTATCTGCACATCGGCCACTGCAAGGCCCTGTGCATCGACTTCGGTACCGCTGAGAAGTTCGGCGGATTGTGCAACCTGCGGATGGATGACACCAACCCTGCCAAAGAGGACGAGGAGTTTCGTGGAGGCCATCAAGGAGGACATCCACTGGCTGGCTTCGACTGGGGCGACCGCTTCTTCTTCGGCAGCGACTATTTTGAGGAGGATTACCGCCAGGCTGTGCTGCTCATCCAAAAGGGTCTTGCCTATGTGTGCCAGCTGTCTCCCGAGGAGTTCCGGGCCAACCGGGGAGACATCGGCGTTCCTGCCACATCTCCCTACCGGGACCGTCCCGTGGAGGAGAGTCTGGATCTCTTTGCCCGGATGCGGGCAGGGGAATTCCCCAACGGTGCCATGACCCTGCGTGCTAAGATCGACCTTGCCAGCGGCAACTTCAATATGCGGCGACCCCGTTATCTACCGCATCAACCACATGCACCATCACCGCCAGGGCGACAAGTGGTGCATCTATCCCATGTATGACTTCGCCCACCCCATTCAGGATGCGCTGGAGGGCATTACCCACAGCCTGTGCTCCTTGGAGTTTGAGGCCCACCGTCCCCTGTACAACTGGGTCATCGAGCACTGCGATCTGCCCGCCCATCCCCGGCAGATCGAGTTCGCCCGTCCTCGGCATCGACCACACCGTGATGAGCAAGCGCAAGCTCCGCAAGCTGGTGGAGGAGGGCCGGGTGTCCGGCTGGGACGATCCCCGGATGCCCACTCTGTGCGGTCTGCGCCGCCGGGGCTACACCGCCGCCTCCATCCGTAATTTCTGCGAGCGCATCGGCGTGGCCAAGTCCGCCAACGTGGTGGAGTACGGCTTCCTGGAGCACTGCCTCCTGCGGGAGGACCTGAATGAAACGGCCCAGCGGGTCATGGCTGTGCTGCGGCCCATCAAGCTAACCATTACCAACTATCCCGCCGGAAAGACGGAGACCGTCACCGTGGAGAACAATCCGCTGGACCCCTCTGCCGGGACCCGGGAAGTACCCTTCTCCGGCAGCCTGTGGATCGAGGCCGACGACTTCATGGCTGAGCCGATCCCCAAGTACAAGCGTCTGTTCCCCGGCGGCCCGGAGTGCCGTTTGAAGGGTGCGTATCTCATCAAGTGCGTCGGCTATGAGACGGATGAAAACGGCAATGTGACTGAGATCGCTGCCGAGTATGACCCCGACTCCCGGGGCGGCGACCCCGCCGACGGCCGCAAGGTCAAGGGTGCCACGCTTCATTGGGTGGACGCCGCCACCGCCATGGACGCCGAGGTCCGCCTCTACGACAATCTGTTCACCGACGCCAATCCCGACGCCGCCGACAAGGACTTCATGGACTGCCTGAATCCCAATTCCCTGGAGGTCCTGACGGACTGCAAGGTGGAGGCCGGTCTGGCCGCCGCCGCGGACCGCTATGCTGAAAACCACGAGGGCGGAAAGACGGCTCCCGGCTACCAGTTCATGCGTCTGGGCTACTTCTGTCTGGATAACAAGGATACCAAGGCGGGCCATCCGGTGTTCAACCGCAGCGTCAGCCTGAAGGATAGCTTCAAAAAGTAAGCCAAATAAAAAAGGTCTGTCCCGATTTCGGGGCAGACCTTTTTGCTCAGTCAATCTTCAGGGGCTTTTTCAGGTTGTAGAAGGTAAAGGTGCCGGTGCCATCCAGATTTCCGTCCTGATCTGTGATCCGGATGTCGAATACGCAGACGGTGCCGCCGTGCTTGGCCTCCCGGGCCTCGGCTGTCAGAACATCGCCTGCCTTGGCTGCACGCATGAAGTTGTACTGGGCGTTCAGCGTCACCGCCTGTTCGCCGTAAGCCGCCATGGCGGAGCCGGCGGCGTTGTCCGCCATGGAGAAGAACAGGCCGCCATGGGCTACGTCCACGGGGTTCAGATCGTCCTCCGTTACGGTCTTGACTACCTTGGCATAGCCGGGGGACAGCTCCGTTACCGTGATGCCGATACGTTGGCAGAAGCGGTTGCGGGCGTTGCGGTATTCCAGAATTTTTTGCATATCCATTTGCAGGAACTCCTCAACATGATTTTGCCCCATTTTACACGCTTTGACAGAAAAGGTCAAACGAAAACAGAAGAAAATGCTCAAAAACCGTTCTGTTTCGCTTGCAACCGCACAGTGGAATACAGATTGACCGCCGGAGCAGCGCTCCGGCGGTTTTTCTCCTATAAGTGCTTGCGGATGGTGTTGATGGCCCCTTTTTCCAACCGGCTCACCTGCGCCTGAGAGATGCCCACCTCGGCGGAGACCTCCATCTGGGTCTTGCCCTCGTAGAACCGCAGGGACAGGATGCGCCGCTCCCGTGGGTCCAGCAGCTTCATGGCATCCTTCAAGGCGATGCGGTCCGTCCAGCTCTCGTCGGTGTTCTGGGTGTCACTGACCTGGTCCATGACGCAGATGGCGTCGCCGCCGCTGTCATACACCGGCTCGTACAGGGACACCGGGTCTACGATGGCGTCCATGGCAAAGACAACCTCCTCCCGAGGAATATCCAGCACCTTGGCGATCTCCTCTACCGTCGGCTCTTTCTGGTTTTCCGCCATGAGGTGTTCCCGGGCCTGCAAGACCCGGTAGGCCGTATCCCGCATGGAGCGGGATACCCGGATGGCGCTGTTGTCCCGGAGATAGCGGCGGATCTCGCCGATGATCATGGGCACGCCGTAGGTGGAAAACTTTACCGGCTGGGAAATATCGAAATTGTCAATGGCCTTGATGAGCCCTACGCAGCCAACCTGAAACAGATCGTCCACGCTTTCACCTCGCCCCGCGAACCGCTGGATCACCGACAGCACCAGCCGCAGATTCCCCTCGATCAGCTCTTCACGGGCCTGCCGGTCCCCGGCCTTGCTGCGGCGGAGCAGCTCCATGGTCTCACTGCTTTTCAGGACCTTCAGCTTTGCCGTGTTGACCCCCGCGATCTCCACTTTCCCCTGCATATATCCGCCTCCTGCCGTTAAGCTCGACGGTCAGTATGCCCCTGCCGTGTTTTTCCTATACGGGAGGTTTTTGCCGATTCCGGCGGCATAGGACAATCCCGGATCGGCATACCATTTTTTTTGAAAGGGGCGGCGTAGATGCGGATACGGGAACTGCGGCGGAAAAAGAGGTCATCAACATCACGGACGGGGGACGGCTGGGCTTTGTGGGGGATGTGGACTTCCACCTGCCGGAGGGGCAGGCGGCGGCCCTGATCATTTACGGTCCCGCCCGCTTTTTCGGCCTGTTCGGCAGGGGAGAGGAGTACTACGTCCCGTGGGACAGCATCCAGCGGATCGGGGATGACATCATCCTCATCGACAAGCCCGCCCAGCACCGGGACCCGGCACTGGAACGCCGCCGGCGGAAAAAATTCTGATAAAAAACAGCTCAACGTGGAATTTTCGGAGAAACGCCGAAAATTCCACGCATTTTTTAAAAATAATTCTTGCAAACCGGCTGACGCTGTGCTATGATAATTCAGCATTCCGCATGGCTGCGGACTCTTTGTTTGTGCCCATTTGTACAGAAATCGGGTTAGCAGAGGGGAGGAAACAGCCAGAGGTACAAACTAAATTTTTGGAGGAAATCAAACTATGGCAAGTGTCGTATCCATGAAGTCCCTGCTCGGCATCTACATCATCGACCTGCAGAAGACCGTCAAGAAGCTCGAGGAAGCCTACAACTTCGTCCGTTCCGTCTCTGAGAGCGGCCAGAACATCCTGTTCGTCGGCACGAAGAAGCAGGCACAGGAGGCTATCAAGGAAGAGGCTTCCCGTTGCGGCGGCTACTATGTCAACGCTCGCTGGCTCGGCGGTATGATGACCAACTTCAAGACCATGCGCACCCGCGTGGACCGTCTCAACCAGCTCAAGACCATGCAGGCTGACGGCACGTTCGATATGCTTCCCAAGAAGGAAGTCATGAAGCACCTCGCCGAGATCGAGAAGCTCGAGAAGTACCTCGGCGGCGTGAAGGAAATGAAGAAGCTCCCCGGCGCGCTGTTCATCGTCGACACCCGCAAGGAGCGCAACGCCATCGCCGAGGCGCACAAGCTCGGCATCCCCGTCGTCGCCATCGCCGATACCAACTGCGATCCCGACGAGATCGACTACCCCATCCCCGGCAACGATGACGCCATCCGCGCCATCAAGCTCATCTCCTCCGTGATGGCCAACGCCATGATCGAGGGCAAGCAGGGCGAAGAGACCGAGGAGAAGGCCGAGGGCGAGGCTCAGGCCTGATTATCCCAATCAAGCGAGAAAAGAACCTTACGGGGCGAGGCAAAGCCTCGCCCCGTCTCATTTTTACCACACTATTTTTCAGGAGGATATCAGAATGGCTATCACTGCTGCTGTTGTTAACGAGCTCCGCCAGGCCACCGGCTGCGGCCTGATGGACTGCAAGAAGGCCCTCATCGAGTGCGAGGGCGATATGGAAAAGGCCGTCATGTATCTGCGCGAAAAGGGCCTCGCCTCTCAGGCGAAGAAGGCCAGCCGCGTGGCTGCTGAGGGCATGGCTTACGCCACCGTCATCGACGGTGTCGGTGTTGTGGTCGAGGTCAACTGCGAGACCGACTTCGTCGCCAACGGCGAGCCGTTCAACAACTTTGTCAAGGGCGTGGCTGCTGTCGTCGCCAAGGAGAACCCCGCTGACGTCGACGCGCTCATGGGCTGCCCCTGGGTCACCGGCAACGGCACCGTCAAGGATGCGAAGGACGAGCTGTTCCTCGCCATCCGCGAGAACATGAGCATCCGTCGCTTCGCCCGCATCGCTGACGGCTTCTCCGTCCCCTATGTCCACATGAAAGGCAAGATCGGCGTTATCGTCAACCTGACCGTCGAGGGCTGCGACGCCACCGAGATCGGCAAGGACATCGCCATGCAGATCGCCGCGCTCAACCCCCGCTTCTGGGACAAGAGCCAGGTCACGCAGGATGTTCTCGACGAGGAAAAGGAAGTCATGCTCGGCCAGATGGCCAACGACCCCAAGATGGCCGGCAAGCCCGAGCAGGTCAAGGAAAAGATCGTCATGGGCAAGCTCAACAAGTTCTATGCCGAGAACTGCCTGCTCCAGCAGGCCTTCGTCAAGGACGGCGACGTCTCTGTCGAACAGTATATGAACAACGCTGCCAAGGCGCTGGGCGGCAAGGTCAGCTTCAACACCGCCGTTCGCTTCGAGAAGGGCGAGGGCATCGAGATCCAGATATACAGATAGTCATGGGGAACCAGCGAATACCCATCCGCCTCCTTGAGACCGTACAGCAGCGTTCCTTCCGCCTGATCCTCCCTGCCAGAGTGATAGGCGTCCACCACAAAGGATTTTTCGTTACCGACGCTGATGCCACGGGGCGTCCAGAAGCGGGGGGCCATGGTGGAAATGCGGCAGATGGTATCCCCGGCGGCCTGCCCCTGCTCCGGGTCGGCCTGAAGGTGGATGTAGTCCACATACAGCCCTGCCGCAGACCGTGTGGTGGACGGCGGCCAAATGGAGGTCCGTGCCCTCCGTGACGATCTTCTCCGGGGCCGTCAGATGGAGGGAGGTGTGGAAAGGGGAAGGGCACATCCTGATTTCCCAAAGTC
>VOFC01000795.1_pt1 | contig 20001 bp, 33 predicted proteins | sample 5384161 | NCBI WGS metagenome assembly VOFC01 (sample SAMN12384722, study PRJNA508395) | human gut metagenome | isolation source: healthy gut B | host: Homo sapiens
AAAGGAGGACAGCCCACAGGCAATCGCAGAATTACAGAATATGGGCATAAAAGTTGTTATGTTAACCGGAGACAACGAGCAGACAGCCCGTGCGATCGGTAAACAGGCAGGTGTGGATGAAGTGATCGCAGGTGTTCTTCCGGATGGACAAGGAGCAGGTGATCGGTTCCCTGAAGCAGCAGGGCAAGACGATCATGGTCGGTGACGGTATCAATGATGCACCTGCGCTGACTCGTGCAGCAGACATGGGGCGGATATCGCCATGGATGCCATCGTACTGATGGAGCCGGAACTGATATCGCGGCGATCCGGATGCGGCGCTGAAAAAATATCCGTGGGCATTTTCTGATGAAGTAGCCTGGCTGCGGGTGTCTGGATCCCGCTGTTTGATGGAAATTAAATCCCGGTGCGCTTGCAATGATGTCAAGTTTTTTGTGTTGTCACTTCGTCTGAACCGGATGTACGATGCGTCTAAAGATAAAAAATATCCATGTAAAAAAGAAATCTGTTCTGGGCATTTTTTCAGTAAAAGTAGATATGATGTGGATAATGTGGCTTGTTATACGATGTTACAGAGTGAAATAAAATCTGTAGATAGCTAACAGGTATGTAACATACCAGAGGAGGAGAAAAGATGAAAAAAAGCAGTAAGGTGACAGCAGTGATCCTGTCAGCCGTTCTTGCCATGAGCATGATCGGATGTGGCAGCAGCGCAGAGGACACAGCAAGTGACGCAGCAGCAACAGATGCCGTTACAGATGAGGCAACAGATGCAGCAGCAAGTGATGAAGCAACAGACGCAGCAGATGAAGCAACAGACGTAGCAGATGAAGCAACAGACGCAGCAGATGAAACAGCAGCAGGCGACAGAACACAGCTTATTGTCGGATTTGACGCAGAATTTCCACCATATGGTTATATGGATGAAAACGGTGAATATGTCGGATTTGACCTTGAACTGGCACAGGAAGTATGCGACCGTAACGGATGGGAACTTGTAAAGCAGCCGATCGACTGGGATGCAAAGGATATGGAACTGAATGCAGGTTCTATCGACTGTATCTGGAATGGATTTACCATGAACGGAAGAGAAGATGATTATACATTCTCTGATCCATATGTAGACAACAGTATCGTTGTAGTTGTTGCGGCAGATTCCGATATCCAGTCTTTAGAAGATCTGGCCGGTAAGGTAGTGGCAACACAGGCTGATTCTTCCGCACTGACAGCACTGACAGATGACAGTGAAGATAACAAAGACAATATTGCACTGGCAGCAACTTTTGCAGATCTGCAGCAGGTAGCTGACTACAACAGCGCATTCATGAATCTGGAAGCAGGTTCTATCGATGCCATTGCTGTTGATATCGGTGTAGCACAGTATCAGATCAGCTCAAGAGGCGATATGTTCCGCCAGCTTGATACACCAATTTCTACAGAGCAGTATGCGATCGGCTTTAAGAAGGGCAATACAGAGCTTTGCGATCAGGTACAGAATACACTCAATGAGATGGTTTCTGACGGTACATTTGACAAGATCGTAGCAAATTACGAAGACTACAATCTGCCGGCAATGGTTTGCCTTGGTAAATAAGTAATAAAACCCGGAGAGAGCAGAGGTCTGCTCTCTCTTTTTGTAGTGAGGAACAAAATCAAGCACAAGCGAAGCTTGTATTTGATTTTGACCGAACGTACAACGAAAAAATCGTAAAGTGCGAAGCACGACTGACGGCGAGGCCGGCAGGATTTTTGAGTGATGGCGACGAGGAAAATATACGCATTTGACGACCGCTGATCAGAGCGGGATTTGCAGAGCGCATTTCGTCTTGATCAAAGTGACAGGGGAGAAAAAAAATGGAAATTCATTTTGTGATTGCGGACCCGGCGGGAAATATCACAGCAATCGTAAAGGATGGTGTGGCAGATGACGACTACCGGTCGGTGGCTGCAGCGATCATGCAGGATCCGCAGTGGAAGGTAGAACAGGTAGGATTTATAACAGAGCCTAAGGTTGGAGGCGAGGCGCGTCTTCAGATGATGGGTGGTGAATTTGCGGAAATGCAGCGCGCAGCTTTGGAAAGTATATAGCAAAAAAATGCGCAGGCAGGAAGCAGTGATCGAGATCAGCGGAAACAGTGCTCCCATGCGGATCGAAACTGACCCGGCAAGGGGCAGTGCAAAAGCACAGATGCCATGTCCGCTTAAGATCGATGAGCTTTCTGTAGGACGTGGCAGTTATCCGGTTGTTGTATTTGAAGGAATTGTGCATCTGATCACAGAAAAGAAAATGCCGGAGCCGGACGATCTGAAAAAAATGCTTTCTCTTTTGTATCAAAAATATGATGCAGAAGCCGCGGGCGTCATGTATCTGGAAAAAACTGCGGAAGGATATAGAATGACACCAGCAGTACACGTCCGTGCCACGGATAGTCTTGTTTATGAAAACAGCTGCGGTTCAGGCAGTGTGGCAGCAGCTTCCTATCTGGCACAACAGCAGTGTGAACAGACCGCAGCAGAGCAGGAAACATGCACCTATGACATACAGCAGCCCGGCGGCTGTATTACGGCATCCGTTACATTCTCGCATGGGAAGGTCACAGCGGCTTTCATAGATGGCACGGTTTCCATTGGCGGTGAGATCGCAATGGAAATCGGCAGTTAGCAGGAGGAAAGATGAATATTGAGATTATAAGAGGCGTCCTGATACCGTTTCTTGGAACGGTACTTGGTTCTGCCTGTGTTTTTCTTTTTACGAAAAAATATCGGAGATCTTGTGCAGAGAGCCCTGACGGGCTTTGCAGCAGGTGTCATGGTGGCAGCAAGCATCTGGAGTCTGCTGATCCCGGCCATGGAACAGTCGGCGGCAATGGGAAAATGGTCATTTGTCCCCGCAGTAGCCGGGTTCTGGGTCGGCATTTTGTTTTTACTTTTGCTGGATCATGTGATCCCGCATCTGCATATGAAGAGTGAAGAAGCAGAAGGTCCGAAGAAGTCATGGCAGAAATCGACCATGCTGCTTCTGGCGGTAACGCTGCACAACATCCCGGAGGGGATGGCGGTCGGCGTTGTATTTGCAGGCTATATGGCAGGCAACAGTACGATCACTGCAGCAGGTGCACTGGCTCTTGCCATCGGTATTGCAATCCAGAATTTCCCGGAGGGCGCGATCATTTCCATGCCACTGCGCGGCCAGGGCATGAGTAAGACAAAGGCATTTGTTTACGGCTCGTTATCCGGTCTGGTAGAACCGATCGGTGCACTCCTTACGATCCTGGCGGCATCTTTTATTTTACCGGTTCTTCCATATCTTTTAAGCTTTGCGGCAGGAGCCATGATGTATGTTGTCGTAGAGGAACTGATACCGGAAATGTCAGAGGGTAACCATTCTAACATCGGAACCATTGTATTTGCAGTCGGTTTTACGCTGATGATGGCACTGGATGTTGCACTGGGGTAATTCATAATAGTTTACATAACACAAAGGGAAATGACATATGACACTTCAACAGCTTCGCTATGCAGTTTGCATTGCAAAAAATAAATCCATGAATAAGGCGGCAGCAGAGCTTTTTATCTCGCAGCCGAGTCTGTCCGTGACGATCCGTGATCTGGAAGAGGAGATCGGTTTTCCGCTGTTCCAGCGTTCCAGCCGTGGTATTGTGATCACCGCAGAGGGAGAGGATTTCTTAGGATATGCCAGACAGATGATCGAGCAGTATCGCCTGATGGAAGAAAAATTTATCGAAAAGAAAATGCAGAAACAGAAATTCAGTGTTTCCATGCAGCATTATACCTTTGCTGTGCAGGCGTTTATCAAGGTGGCAAAGGAACTGGAAATGGATGACTATGAATTTTCCGTGCATGAGACAAAGACCTATGAAGTAATCGAAAATGTCAAAAAGCAGCACAGTGAGATCGGCGTTTTGTATCGGAATGAATTTAACCGCGAAGCACTTTCCAAGATCTTCGGGAAAATGCACTGGAGTTTAAGCCGTTGTTCTCCTGTGATATTTATGTATTTATGGCAAGCTCACATCCGCTGGCGGGAAAGGAGAAGATCACATTTGAGGATCTGCGCCCCTATCCGAATCTGGCATTCGGGCAGGGAGACAACAATTCCTTTTATCTGGCAGAAGAAGTATTTTCCACGCATGAATACAGACAGAGTATTAAGGCGGATGATCGTGCAACGATGCTGAATCTGATGATCGGACTGAATGGATATACATTATGCTCCGGTATTATCTGTAATGAATTAAATGGAGACGAATATGTGGCGGTTCCGTTTGATACCGATGAGAAGATGGAAATCGGATATATTAAGAAGAAAAATATGCCACTGACTGTGCTCGGTGAGAAGTATATTGCAGAGTTGAAAAAATATAAAGCATACGAGGAAACGGAAAAATGATCTTATATGTGATAAGGCATGGGGAAACCGCATGGAATAAAGTAAGACGGCTGCAGGGACAGACCGATATCCCGCTGGCAGAAGAGGGTATCAGGCTGGCAAAGGAAACTGGGATCGGTATGAAGGATATACCGATCGATCTGGTGATCTCAAGCCCTTTGCAAAGAGCGTTGCAGACAGCTGACTGTATAACGGAAGGCAGAAACATTCCTATTCTGACAGATGAACGGATCCAGGAGATCTCATTTGGAGACTGGGAAGGAGAGTCGCTGATCGACAGTACCATTCTGCCGGCGGATTATAAGAAGCAGTTTTATGAGAATCCGTTATACTGCGAGGTACCGCCGCATGGGGAGTCGGTTTCGCAGGTGATCCAAAGGACGGCAGACTTTATCAGTCGCTTCTGGCAGATCCGGCATATCAGGATAAGCATATCCTGGTCTCCACACACGGAGCGGCGGGTCGTTGTTTTTTATGTAATTTCTTTGCAGATAAAACGGATATCTGGCGCGGCGGTGTTCCGAAAAATTGTGCGGTGACAACCGTGGAAGTAATAAACAAAAAGAGCAGGATCGTAGATTTTGACCGACTTTTTTATACAGAGAGATAGTTGTTGATTTATAGGTGCGCTCTGTTATAATAAAGGTATTGAAGAAAAGCTTGAAAGGGACAGTAAAAAACAATGAGAAATGTAATTTTAACAGGTGACAGACCAACAGGAAAGCTGCATGTCGGACATTATGTCGGTTCACTGCGCAGACGTGTTGAGCTGCAGAATACAGGAAACTATGATGATATTTATATTATGATCGCAGATGCACAGGCACTGACCGATAATGCGGACAACCCGGAGAAGGTCAGACAGAATTATCGAAGTTGCGCTTGACTATCTTGCATGCGGACTGGACCCGAAGGTTTCTACGTTATTTATCCAGTCTATGGTTCCGGAGCTGACGGAGTTATCCTTCTACTATATGAATCTGGTTACCGTTTCCAGACTGCAGAGAAATCCAACTGTAAAGAATGAGATCAAGATGCGTAATTTTGAGGCCAACATTCCAGTCGGTTTCTTTACTTATCCAATCAGCCAGGCAGCAGATATTACTGCATTTAAGGCAACGGTTGTCCCCGGTCGGAGAAGATCAGATGCCGATGCTGGAGCAGACAAAAGAGATCGTACATAAATTTAATGCAGTATACGGCGAAACACTGGTAGATCCGAAGATCATGCTGCCGGACAATCAGGCATGTATGCGACTTCCCGGTATTGATGGTAAGGCAAAGATGAGCAAGTCACTCGGCAACTGTATCTACCTTTCCGATACAGAGGCAGATGTCAAGAAAAAAGGTTATGTCCATGTTTACCGATCCGAATCATCTGCGTGTAGAGGATCCGGGTAAGGTAGAGGGCAATCCGGTATTTATTTATCTGGATGCTTTTTGTAAGGACGAATACTTTGCTGAATTCTTACCGGATTATGCGAATCTGATGAACTGAAGGCGCATTATACAAGAGGCGGACTTGGTGATGTGAAGGTAAAGAAATTCCTGAACAACGTAATGCAGGCTGAGCTGGCACCGATCCGTGAGAGACGTATGCAGTGGGAGAAGGACATCCCGACTGTATTTGATATCTTAAAAGAAGGCAGTGAAAAGGCAGAAAAGGTTGCTGCCGAGACACTTGCCGAGGTAAGACGTTCCATGAAGATCAATTACTTTGAAGACAAAGCACTGATCAAAGAACAGGTGGAGAAATACGGAAACTAAGATAAAAAGTTAGAAAAAGAAAGACCGGAAGATCCGGCCTTTCTTTTTTGTTATGGCGACGAGGAAAATGCACGCATTTATGCGGTGCATTTGACGACCGCTAATCAGAGCGAGATTCGCAGAGCGCATCTCGTCTCTGTTATGGCGAATCTTGTCTTTGTTTAAAGTGTATCGCCTGTTTGTTATTTTTTTCTAACAGAAACTGACAAAACGGATGAAAGCTTTGATAAAAAGACCGTGACAGAAAGATATTAAATTGGACGGAAAGATGATATAATCTACCCGTCGGATGAATGTTGGGCAGAATTCATCCGGGCTGTGCTCATGAGAGACACGGTGTTTAGAAAACGAACAGATGACAGGGAGGAAAGACAGATGGCGCTTGAGAAAGCAGAAGCATATTTAAAACAGGCAGGATTTGCGGATAGGATCATAAAGCTGGAGCAGTCAACGGCGACAGTTGATCTGGCAGCGGCGGCACTTGGGGTAGAGCCGGGAATGATCGCGAAAACCATGTCTTTTATCAGGAGAGCAGGTAATACTGATCTTGACAGAAGGGATGGCAAGGATTGATAACCGGAAATACAAAGAAACCTTTCATATAAAGGCAAAGATGATCCCATTTGAGGAAGTGGAAGCAGCAGTCGGACATGCGCCCGGCGGTGTCTGCCCGTTTGGGATCAAAGAAGGCATCACCGTTTATCTGGATGAAAGCCTGAAGCAGTTTGAAACCGTGTATCCGGCAGCGGGAGATGACCATAGTGCAGTCAGACTTTCTGTTGCGGAGCTTGCACAGATCACAGGGGCTTCCTGGGTCGATGTGTGTAAGGAAACAGCTAATTAGTTTACATAATATATATTGCAAGACGAAAATTGAAAATAGTACATAGAAAATAATACAGACAGTAGAAAAATGCGCAGGGGTATGCTAGAATAACCGTGATTAGAAAAGACTAACTAATACGAGGTGGATACATATGAAAGTATATGAATTCGGAGAGGCGGATAAGCCGGTTATCATGCTGTTCCCCGGAACCTGCTGTTATTGGAAATCGAATTTCGGGCATGTGATCCCGGGGACTTTCGAGCACTTCCGCACGCTGGTTGTCAGCTATAGCGGATTTGATGAGACAGAGCATTCCACATTTATTTCCGAACTGGATGAAACAGAAAAGATTGAGCAGTACATCAGGGAAAAGCTGGATGGAAAACTTTATGCGGCTTATGGTTGTTCACTTGGCGGTTCTTTTGTATCACTTCTGGTCAGCCGCCGCAAGATCCATATTGAGCATGCGATCATCGGCTCCAGCGATATGGATCAGGCACCGAAGTGGCTGGCAAAACTGGAAACGGCGATCATGATTCCAATGTTTTACCCGCTTATTACAGGAAAAGGCAGTTCCATGTTTCAAAAGATGTTTGAAAAGAAAATGAACGATGGAAATGACAGCTCCGACTATATGAAACGTTTTATGGAGATCATGAAGGGGGGATGGCAGTCTGGATATGTCCTTTATTTCCAAAACGTCCATGAAAAACCAGTTCTGTACCGATCTGTATACAAAGGTTGGGGAACATATCAATGTGCCGGGCACAGTGATCCATGTTTTCTATGCCAAAAAGATGGGAGAAAAGTATCTGGATCGTTATAAACTGCATTTTGCAGATCCTGATATCCGTGAATTTGATCTGCAGCATGAAGAGCTTTTTGCTGGATGCGGATCGCTGGGTAAAAGAAGTTTGTGATGCGTGCATGATCTTAGACTGAATAAGCGGGCAGAGAGTAACGATATATGAAAAAAGATAAAAGATGTGAGAGGGAAATCATGAAGGTTGAAACATTATCGGAAAAATACATAAATGAGATCGGGCATGTTCCGCATACAGCAGCAAAGATGCTGTCGTCAGCTATATCAACGGCTATGTGGAAATGGTACTGCAGGCAGGGATGCTTTATACAACAGGCCCGAAGCAGGAAGCGTTTATTGCCTATAAGCGCAGTGATGAAAAAGTGGGACTGAAGGCAGGTAAAAAGCTGATAAAAGGGATGTTTGCAGGATCATCCTTTGGTGAAGTGGTACGGATGCTCAGCATTCTCGGAAGCGGCGGCTCGTCTTCCATTGAAAAGAAATTGAAAAAGAAAAAACAAAAATACCTGTTTGTCGGACTGGTATGTGTGCGGGAAGAATATCAGGGACAGGGCTATATGCGGAAAGCATTGGAGCTTGCGTTTGCAGAAGGCAACAGATTGGGACTTCCGGTCGTACTGGATACCGATGCAAAACTGAAAAGCGATAAATACAGACATCTTGGCATGGAGCTGGCAGGTGTCCGTACCTGCAAAAACGGCAGTAAATTATACGAACTGATCAAATATCCCGATCCCACAGCCTGAAAAATAAGAATTTACACTTGACAACTCTCAAAAATTGCACTAACATAACAGCGTTATCTGTATTTTATTGTACCGTGCAGCCCCGAGCAGAGTGAGCTGAAATGGATGCACGTCCTAATTTACCGCAATAAGAAGGGAACGAAGGAGCTTACATATGAAAGACGAAAAAAAAGAAACCAGGGAAAAGCTCCTTGCCAGTGCCAGACAGGAGTTCTTAGAAAAAGGATACACACAGGCAAGTCTCCGCAGCATTTGCAAAAATGCAGGTGTGACAACCGGAGCGCTTTACTTCTTCTTTCAGGATAAAGAAGATCTGTTCACGCAGCTGGTAGAGCCGACCTTGCAGAAGCTTCGTGAGTATATCCGGCAGCATTTTCAGGCGGAGCAGGAGATGATCATAAGCGGTGTCCAGAATGAAACTGAGGATGCGGATGACATCAGGATGACCCGTCAGATCCTGCATGCCATGTATCAGAATTATGATATTCTGCTGCTTGCCATTACAAAAATCGCAGGGATCGAAATACGAGTACTGCGTAGATGAGTTTGTAGCGATCGCCGAACAGCATTACCGTTTCCTCGGCAGACGGGATGGCGGCAAGAGCCGGGATAGATCGGATCGATGATTATACGATCCACTGGATCGCCCATATGCAGATCGATGTTTTTGTGCATATGCTGCAGCACGAGCCGTCGGAGGAAAAAGCACAGCAGCATATCGGAAAAATCGTCGACTATCTGGTAGCCGGCTGGATGTCCATCTTTGTAGCTTGTGATAAGGGAGGGACCCACGAAGTGGGGAGGATGCTCTTATCGCTAGTAACGAGCAGGGCTCGTTACAGAAGGTTTCATCCGAGCGTAGTATGTCATGCATCAAAGATGCATGATGCGGCCTCAGCCCATTGCCGCAGGCAATTATGCATGGGATGAGGTTCCAGTAGAGAAAATCATAAGCAGCGAAGCTGCGGCGCTACGAAGTAGCGGGATTTTTGAGTATGAAAGAGGAAGGAACCCAGAACTAAGCGCACGTAAAACCGTGCGCAATTATTTGGATCAAAAACATAACACTGTTATGTAAATGAGAAAATATTCTCAAATAGCAAATAACAAATTTTCAGGCAGGAGGAGAAAAAATGTATTTAGAGGTCAGGGACTTAAAAAAGAACTATGGGGAAAACGGAAGCTATGTACAGGTATTGAAGGGAATCAATACAGAAGTGGAAAAAGGACAGATGTGTGTGATCCAGGGAACGAGTGGTTCCGGCAAGTCCACACTATTAAATTGCATCGGCGGACTGGATACTGCAGAATCAGGTTCCATTGTGGTGGATGGAACAGAGATCGTAGGAATGAAGCAGGATAGGTTGTCCGAATACAGAAGAGATCAGCTTGGTTTTATCTTCCAGTTTTACAATCTGGTTCCGAATCTGACCGTAAAGGAAAATATCCAGGTCTGCGAATATCTGACAGAACATCCGCTGGATATCAATGATCTGATGCAGACGCTGGGACTTACGGAGCACCAGAATAAATTTCCGTCACAGCTTTCCGGTGGACAGCAGCAGCGTTGTGCCATAGCAAGAGCACTGATCAAAAATCCGAAACTGTTACTCTGTGATGAGCCGACCGGTGCGCTGGATTCCAAAACAAGCCGTGATATTCTGATCCTGCTGGAAGAGATCAATGCAAAATACGGAACGACAATGCTGATCGTTACGCATAATAATTCCATCAAAAACATGGTACATAAGGTGCTGATCATCAAGGACGGACTGATCCATAAGAGCTATGAAAACGAAGTAAGAGTACCGGCAAGAGAATTGAGGATTTATAAGATGCAGAAAGTATTACGGAAAAGAATCTTACGGGATCTGAAAGAAAATCTGTTTCGTTATCTGGCACTTTCTGCACTGATCATATTTGTCATGTATCTGATTGTCAGTATCGTGGGTGCAGCGGATACGATCATCATCGGTTCCGAAAAGCAGGCAGAAAAAATCAGTTGGAAGACGGACAATTCGGTGTATTTGTCCCGCTGACAGATACAGAAACGGAAAAGCTGGAAAAAAAGGGTGTCAGGCTGGAGAAACAGTTTTATCTGGACTTTGGCATGGAAGACCACAGTACACTTCGTGTATACCAAAATCGTGAAGAGATCGACCTGATCGCACTCGAAGAAGGAAAATTGGCACAGACAGAGGACGAGATCGTGCTGGAAAAGCGGTATTGTGAGGAAAAGGATCTGCATGTCGGAGACAGCATCATACTGGCAGATGCGACCTACAAAATTGTCGGTATCGGTTCTACACCGGACTATGATACACCGCTGAAGCAGACAAGTGATACCACTGCGGACAGCAGCATTTTCGGAACTGCTTTTGTAACGGCAGATACCTATGACATGCTTCGAAAGAGCGGAAAGAGCGAAAAAACGGAAGAGTATGTTTATGCTTACAGGCTGCCAGGAAACCTGACCAATGCACAGTTAAAGGAAGAACTGAAAAAGCTGGAATTTTCTGCAGAGGATGTCAAGGATACTTATTTTCAGGAATACTGGGATCAGACAATGGGGAAAAAGGATGATCTGGAGAATGGCATAAATGATCTGGTGGACGGTGCAAATGAGCTGCGTGACGGACTTAGTGAACTGCAGGATTACAGTGACGACCTGAATGACGGCGCAGATGAAATTTTTGATGCCTATCTGGATGAGGCAAATAAAGCTTTGAAGGGATATGGCATTCAGGAGGTAACGGCAGACAACTTTGAAACGGTTTTAAATGATTATGTAAACCAATCAAACGACCCGGGCGCGAGAATGGTGGCAAGAGGCGCCAGAATGCAGCTTCCAGGAGCTGAAAAGCTACGTGGATGGTACAAAGGAATATACGGATGGCGCAAAGGAAGCTGCAGACGGAAGTGAAGAACTGGCGGACGGTGTACGGGAGTTAAAAGATAATACAGATGATATCATCGATGATATTTTCGATGTGGATGTCAGCAATATGACATATTTCCTGGTAGCAGAGGATAACCCGAGAGTGCTTTTGGTGCAGCAGGTGATCAGGAGATCAATAAGATCGGCGGACTGATCGCAGGTGTGATCTTAATGGTGCTGTTTACTTACGTTATCTCTGTTTTTGTGGTGCATGGCATTGAGCAGGAAAGCAGCGTCATCGGTGCATTGTATGCACTTGGTGTAACGGCGGGTGATCTGATGCTGCATTACATTACACTTCCGGTTGTTGTTTCAGCCGTATCTTCCGTGATCGGCGGACTGATCGGTTTCAGTAAATGGGGAATCGGGCTGCAGATGCAGGATTGCTTCGGCTTCTTCTCACTGCCGGTACCGGCGTTTGAGTATACACCATACCTGATCGTTTACACCTTTGTTATGCCTGCACTTACTGCAGCGATCGTCAACTGTCTGGTGATCCGCAAGAAACTTTCCAGACCGGTGCTTTCCATGCTGCGCAAGGAGCAGAAAGCAAGCAGGATCCGGGATCTGAACCTCGGCAATATGGGATTTATAGCAAGATTCCGTATCCGTCAGATGCTGCGTGAGATGCGCTCCGCATTTGCCGTGATCTTCGGTATGTTTGTTTCCATGCTGATCGTCATGATGGGCCTGGACATTTACGTGATGTGTCAGAATGTCAACATTGAGAATAAGGCAGATACCAAATTCGCCTATATGTATACATACAAATATCCGACAGAGGAGGTACCGGATGGCGGCGAAGAAGCATTTGGCAAAACGCTGAAAAAGGAACGTCTCGGTTATAATCTGGATGTCACGCTTCTTGGTATCCATGATGACAACCCGTATTTTGATGCCAAGGTGGAGGATGGTAAAAATAAGATCGTCATTTCCACAGCAGTTGCACAGAAATACAATGTCGGTGAGGGTGATGTCTTTGTCTTAAACGATGAAGAAACCGATACTAAATATGCCTTTGATATTGTTGGTATTGCTCAGTACTCAAGTTCCCTTTATATCTTTATGGACATTGACAGTATGCGGGAACTGTTTCATGAAGGCAGTGATTATTACAATATTGTATTTTCTGATAAGGACCTTTCCATTCCGTCCGGCAGATTATATGCGACAACGACAAAGGAAGATGTAGAAGAAGCATCCGGTATCTTCATTAAGATGATGTGGCCGATGATCTATATGCTGCTCGGCTGTTCCGTGATCATCTTCTGTGTTGTCATGTATCTGATGATGAAGGTAATGATCGACCGTTCTTCTTTCAATATCTCGCTGATCAAGATTTTCGGATACCGCACAAAAGAGATCGGTAAGCTGTACCTGCGCGGTAACTTTTATCTGGTGGCAGCCGGTGCACTGATCTGTATCCCACTTGCCAAGGCATGTATGGATGCAATCTATCCGATGCTGGTTGCCAATGTCTGCAGCGGCATGAACCTGACGTTTAGCTGGCAGTTGTATGCAGGTATTTATGCAGCGGTGATCCTTCTTTATCTGCTCATCAATCAGCTGCTTGTGGGCAGACTGAAGAAGATGGTACCGGCTGAAGTGCTGAAGAACCGTGAATAATGGCAGGGCGTAAAACGGAAAATCAGAACGGCCTCAAATATAAAATAGAGAGAAAACCGCAGGGAAATATTGAAATCCCTGCGGTTTTTGCGTATGATATAGTAGCTGCTTCGAAGAAGCGGCTGCAGAGCACGAAGTGCAAATCTGCGAGTCTTAGAAACAAAGGAAAACAGGGAAATATGACAAAAACGTGTACTTACAATGCAGGATATTTCCTGCCCTGGGACAGTGTTCTTTAACGGTAGCACTTCCTATTATATCAGCATGCGGGATCGAAACGGTGATCCTGCCATCCGCGGTGCTTTCCACGCACACAGGCGGCTCTTTTAAAAATTATACATTCCATGATCTGACGGATGATATTCCGGGAATACTGAAACACTGGAAACAGGAGGGGTTTCGGTTTGACTGTCTGTACACAGGTTATCTGGGAAACATACGGCAGATCAATCTGGTAGAGGAGATCAGAAAAGAACTGCTTACGGATGATGCACCGTGCATCATTGATCCTGCCATGGCAGATTTTGGCAAGTTGTATACAGGCTTTGACACGGCGTATGTACATAAAATGAAGGAGCTTTGCGGGCAGGCAGATGTGCTTTTACCGAATCTGACAGAGGCAGCCTTTCTGACCGGGCTTCCGTACCGGACAAGAATGTCGGAGGCAGAGGTGCATGTAAGCTTTTGAAAGGGCTTGCAGCCTTGGGCTCTAAGCACATCATCTTAAAAGGAGTCAGTGATACGCCGGATCAGATCGGTGTGGCATCTACAACTGCGAAACCGACAGAGTTTTTATTATTTTACGAGAAGATTACCGAGAAACGGTTATGGAACAGGGATTGTTTTGCCTCTGCTTTTTACAGGTGCTTATATGAGGGGCATGGAGATCAAAGAGGCAGCAGCACTTGCCGCAGATTTTGTTCTTGCTGCCATGGAAGCAACGACAGGAGATGAAAAACACTGGTATGGGGTACACTTTGAACAGGCTCTGCCGCTTTTAATGGAACGACTGGCTATAGAATGAAACTATAACCGGTTGTTCCTTTTTCCTATTAGACAGATGGGAAAACTCATGCTACTATGATGCTATCAAAAGAAAACAGACAAAACCTACCGGAAGAGGTAGACGACAGGACGAAAACAGAAAAAGAAAGGACTGCCAAAGGCAGAGCGTGAGTGAAAATGAGTAAAAAAACATATGCAGAAAGAAAATTAAAATTTGAAACGTTACAGCTTCATGTAGGACAGGAAAGCCCGGATCCGGTAACGGATGCAAGAGCTGTTCCGATTTATCTGACTTCTTCTTATGTATTCCATAACAGCCAGCATGCAGCAGACCGTTTCGGTCTTCGTGATGCAGGTAACATTTACGGAAGGCTGACTAACCCGACAGAAGATGTATTCGAACAGAGAATCGCAGCACTTGAAGGCGGTGTTGCAGCACTTGCAGTCGGTAGTGGAGCAGCAGCATTGACTTATGCATTTCAGGCAGTTGCACACAAAGGAGATCATATCGTAGCCGCCAAGAATATTTACGGTGGTACCTATAACCTGCTCGCACATACACTGCCGGATTACGGTATTGAAACAACATTCGTAGATCCTTTTGATTATGAAGGTATTGAAGCAGCGATCAAAGAAAATACAACAGCGATCGAGATCGAAACACTCGGTAATCCGAATTCAGAAGTTGTTGATATTGAAAGAATCGCAAACATCGCACATTCCCACAATATTCCATTGATCGTGGATAATACATTTGCAACCCCTTATCTGGTGCGTCCGATCGAGTACGGCGCAGACATCGTTGTTCATTCCGCAACCAAATTCATCGGCGGCCATGGCACTACTCTTGGCGGTGTGATCGTAGACAGCGGTAACTTTGACTGGACATCCAGTGATAAGTATCCATGGCTTGTTGAGCCAAACGTATCTTATCATGGTGTCAGCTTCGCAAAGACTGTGCACCGGCTGCTTTTGTGACATACATCCGTGCGATCCTGCTGCGTGATATGGGCGCAACTTTATCACCGGTACATGCGTTCATCTTCTTGCAGGGACTGGAAACATTATCACTGCGTGTAGAGCGTCATGTGGAAAATGCATTAAAGGTAGTACAGTTTTTAGAGAAACAGCCACAGGTAGAAAAGGTAAATCATCCTTCCGTATCCGATGATCCGGAACAGCAGAAGCTTTACAAGAAATATTTCCCGAACGGCGGCGGTTCTATCTTTACCTTCGAGATCAAGGGGGACGCGAAAAAAGCGCAGGATTTTATCGACCAGCTTGAGCTGTTTTCTCTGCTCGCCAATGTAGCAGATGTGAAATCTCTTGCAATCCATCCGGCTTCTACCACACATTCCGAATGCAATGAAGCAGAACTGCTTGATCAGGGAATCAAGCCAAACACGATCCGTCTTTCTATCGGAACGGAAAATATTGATGATATCATTGAAGATCTGGCAGAAGCATTTAAAGCGATCGAGTAGGCAGGCTGCATGGCAGTATAAAAATAAGAAGAAAAAAGAATAAGCATATGAGAAACACCGGCAGATGCAAAGCATAAGCCGGTGTTTTAAAATGCTGTGATAGGTATGATCAAAATACCGCAATACAGAAGAAATATGTGCTTTATGATTCAGTCTGAGCCGAAGCAACAAAATTCTTGATCGCCTGAAAGCTTTCTTTGCTGACAACGTGCTCCATCTTGCAGGCATCTTCTGCTGCAATCTCAGGATCCACACCAAGCTTTGTCAGCCAGGGAAGTCAGGAATTCGTGTCTTTCGTAGATCATGTCTGCGATTTCGCGACCTGCCTCGGTAAGATTGATAAAGCCTGCATCACTGACTGTGATCAGTTCCAAAGTTGTTGACATCTAATGACCATTAGAATATACTAACCAAAGGTGGTAATGAAAAACATTATCAATATGCTAAAAAGAGGAGATGAGCTTATGCCATTAACTATGATTGATGAAGGAACTCCATACACAATCCAGCGGATTGGTGGAAAGGAAGAAATAAGACGTTTTCTTGAGAATCTTGGATTCGTTCCGGGAGCAGTGGTAACAGTTGTTTCTAAAGCTGGCGGTAATGTCATTGTTAACATTAAGGAATCAAGAGTTGCCATAGGAAAAGATATGGCTAATAAAATTATGGTATAAAGGACTGAATATGCCAGTTCTTATATAAAACTAAAATAAGAAGGAGATAAACTATGACTTTAAGAGATGTATCTGTAGGCCAGACTGTTAAAGTTACCAGGTTAAATGGTGATGGTCCGGTTAAGAGAAGAATCATGGACATGGGTATCACTAAGGCGTAGAGGTCTATGTAAGAAAGGTAGCACCACTTGGTGATCCGGTAGAAGTTACAGTAAGAGGCTATGAATTGTCGCTTCGTAAAGCCGATGCAGAGATGATTGTTATAGAATAACAATTTTTTTTGCCATCACGTTAGTAATAATCTAATCAAAAAGTAAGCAAAAGCTATTAGCAAATAGTTGTATAAAATAAAAGAAAGAGGAGTAGAGAAAATGTCAATTAAAATCGCATTAGCAGGTAATCCAAACTGCGGTAAAACAACTCTGTTTAACGCATTGACAGGTTCCAATCAGTTCGTTGGAAACTGGCCGGGCGTTACGGTTGAGAAAAAGGAAGGTAAGCTGAAAAAAGCTTACAGCGGCAAGGAATCGGATGTCGTTATCATGGATCTTCCGGGTATTTATTCTCTGTCACCATACACACTGGAGGAGGTAGTTGCCCGTAACTATCTGATCACAGAGAGACCGGATGCAATCATCAATATCATTGATGGTACGAATATCGAAAGAAACCTGTATCTGTCTACACAGATCATGGAACTGGGTATTCCGGTTGTTATGGCTGTTAACATGTCAGACCTTGTTGAAAAGTCAGGCGACAAGATACATGTCGATAAATTAAGTGCAAAGCTCGGCTGTGAAGCATGTGAGATTTCAGCACTGAAAGGAACAGGCATTGATGTAGCGGTAAAAAAAGCAATCGCAGCGGCAAAGGCTAACAAGTCTGTAGCTCCTGTTCATGAATTCGGTGAAGAGGTTGAGAAGTATATCACAGCAGCAGGCAATAAGCTTGGCACTGATGTCAAAAGAAGAACAGAAGCGTTTCTTCGCAATCAAGCTTCTGGAAAAAGATGATAAGATCATTGAGCAGATGCAGTCCAAAGTAGATGTGTCTGCAGAGATCGAAGATATGGAGAAAGAATTTGATGATGATACAGAAAGTATTATCACAAATGAAAGATATGTATATATCTCTTCTATCATTGATGCCTGCTACACAAAGAACAAAAAGAGAACAATGTCTACATCGGATAAGATCGATAAGTGGGTAACAAACAGATGGTTAGCACTCCCTATCTTTGCACTGGTCATGTTCATTGTATATTATGTATCCGTTACAACAGTAGGCGCTATTTTAACAGACTGGACAAATGATACATTGTTCGCCGAGTGGATCGTTCCAGGTGTTCAGTCAGCACTGGAATCTGTCAATTGTGCAGATTGGCTTACAAGCCTGATCGCAGATGGTGTTGTAAGTGGTGTCGGTGCAGTTCTTGGTTTCGTACCACAGATGCTTGTACTGTTTATTTTCCTTGCTTTCTTTGAGTCCTGCGGTTATATGGCACGTGTTGCATTCATCATGGATCGTATTTTCCGTAAATTCGGTCTTTCCGGAAAATCCTTCATTCCAATGCTGATCGGCAGCGGATGTGGTGTTCCGGGTGTTATGGCTTCCCGTACGATCGAGAATGACAGAGACCGTAAGATGACGATCATGACAACAACATTTGTTCCTTGTGGAGCAAAGCTTCCTATCATCGCATTGATCGCCGGAGCATTCTTCCAGAATGCAGGATGGGTTTTCATGGTCTGCATACTTCGTTGGTATCGCAGCGATCATCTGCTCCGGTATTATCTTAAAGAAAACAAAAATGTTCGCAGGAGAGCCTGCTCCATTCGTTATGGAGCTGCCTGCATATCACTGGCCGACAGTTGGTAATGTACTCAAGCATGTGGGAAAGAGGCTGGTCATTTATCAAAAAGGCTGGTACAATCATTTTATTATCTACAATCGTACTTTGGTTTTTACAGGGATTTGGCTGGATCGATGGCAGCTTTACAATGCTCGAGGCAGAACAGCTCAATGACAGTATCTTAGCTAAGATCGGTAATGTGATCGCTCCTATCTTCGCTCCGCTTGGTTTTGGAAACTGGAAGATGGCAGTTGCAACCGTTACAGGTCTGATCGCAAAAAGAGAACGTTGTTGCTACATTCGGTATCCTCTTCGGCTATGGCGAAGTAGCAGAAGACGGTGCAGAAATCTGGAGGTGCTTTCACAGACCATCACACCTGTTGCAGCTTATGGTTTCCTGGTATTTAACCTGTTATGTGCTCCTTGCTTCGCAGCAATGGGTGCTATTAAGAGAGAGATGAACAACACTAAGTGGTTCTGGATTGCAATCGGTTATCAGACAGTTCTGGCATACGTAATTGCACTTTGCATTTACCAGATCGGTACACTGATCACAACAGGCGCATTCGGAATCGGAACAGTTGTAGCATTCCTTCTTGTTCTTGGTTTCCTGTATCTGTTATTCAGACCATATAAGGAAAGTAAGACATTAAATGTAAGCATTGATAAGAAAGCATTTGCAAAATAAATGCTGATCCGGAGGTGATCAAATGGGTACCGTTTTAGTACTTGCAATCTTAATCGTGATAGTCGGATGTATCATCCGCAGCATGATAAAGGATAAGAAAGCAGGAAAATCCCTGCAGTGTGGAGGTAACTGCAAAAACTGTCACGGTGGCTGTCATTAAATGCCATGGGAGGTAATATATGCGGAAAGAAATGATCATTCAGCGCCTGAAAGAGCGTGGTTGTCGCATTACAAAGCAGCGACTGTTATTGCTTGACATTATACTGGAAGAAGATTGCTGCTGCTGTAAAGAGATTTATTATAAAGCATCCAAAAAGGATCAGAATATCGGTCCGGCCACTGTGTATCGTATGATCAATACACTGGAGGAGATCGGTGCGATCACAAGAAGAAGTACCTTTACGGTCAATCTTCCACCGGAAGAAGAAAAAACAGCCGTTTGAAGTGAAGAATTACAGAAATAAATATCGGAAAGACCGGAGTCCTGTGCTCCGGTCTTTTTGATGCTTTGCTCATAAATAGAAAGAAATTGAAAGATTTTACTACAAATCTATACAGAACGGACTAACAGGAATAAAATAAGAAAAGAAAAACAATAGTAATGAAAAGATAAGGGGAAAGCTATGAAGAAAAGAGTAAGTTTTCTGGTGCTTGCGCTGCTGATCGCAATCAGCGGCTGCGGAAAAAGTGAGAGCAGTCTGAATGGACAGGACAGCAGTGAAGAAATAAATGCAAATGGAACCGGAGAAGACGGAGAACAGACTAAGACCGGTGCAGGTGATGCGGCAGACAAAGAAGCGGATACGGCAGATGCAAAGCAGAATGCAGATATACATGGGGAAGAGCAGGCGGATCAGACCAATGGAACCGTAGACGCAGAAAATGCTCTGGCAGAATATGCCCTGCATCTAAATGGCAGTAATCTGGATGGCGTATCCTTTACCTATACAAAGACAGAGGATGGAACGTGGCAGAGAAGTTCCCTGGATGACAGTCTGTTTCAGGTAGCGGGGAATCTGGATTTTGTGCTCCGGGATTTTGACGGGGATGGCAATGAGGAACTGCTTACCTATGATATGGGAAAAGAGAGATGGAGACTGGGCAGTCACAGCCAGCATGTATGAGCAAAAAGACGGACAGGTGCAGAAAGCAGATACCAAA
>VOFC01000800.1_pt1 | contig 20001 bp, 33 predicted proteins | sample 5384161 | NCBI WGS metagenome assembly VOFC01 (sample SAMN12384722, study PRJNA508395) | human gut metagenome | isolation source: healthy gut B | host: Homo sapiens
ACGAAAGAAGTTTATCCGAAGGTGGATTATTATATTGATCTCCACAGTGGCGATGATTTCGAAGCATTGACGCCGTACGTCTATTACGCCGGAAAAGCGGCGCAGGAGGTGACAGAAGTTTCGCGGAAAATGGCGGAGCAGGTGGATGTTCCGTACATGGTGCGTTCCCTGGTGTCATCAGGCGGAGCGTACAACTACGCGGCGTCCAAGGGCATCGCGAGCATCCTCTTAGAGCGCGGCGGCATGGGCGCATGGACATCCGAGGAAGTCAATTCGGACAAGCGCGATGTGCGCAATATCCTAAGCAGTCTCGGGATGTATCAGATCCGCCGCGATGTGCGGAACTACGTGCCGATGGAAGTGACGGATGTCTGCTATCAGGCGGCTTCCGAAGACGGCCTCTGGTATCCGGCGGCAAAAAAACCGGGCGATATGGTTGCAGAGGGCGCACTGCTCGGAATCATCCGTGATTATAATGGAAAACTCCGGGAGACATGCCGCGCCGAATACACCGGTGTTGTGCTGTACCAGACGGGCAGCCTGCAGGTAACAGAAGGGGGCCCTGTCGTTGCTTACGGACGGATCGTGCGCGAGCCGGAATATGACGACCGCAAAGAACAGATTGTCCATTACTGGGAAAAGCGGAGTGAGAGCTTTTTGGAGCAGAGACGCGCGGAGCTTGCACAACCCGATTGCGAAGCGCTGGATGAAAGAGATTGAAAAACAGATCCCGGCGGGAAGACGGTTAAAGATCCTTGATGTGGGCTGCGGAGCCGGATTTTTTCTCGATCCTGCTGGCAAAAGAGGGCCACGAGGTCTTCGGCATCGACCTGACACCGGAGATGATTGAGAATGCAATCCAGCTTGCCGAAGAAGAGAATGCCGACTGCTGCTTCCAGGTCATGGACGCGGAAAATCCGATATTTGCAGATGAAACGTTTGATGTTGTCATTTCCCGGAATCTGACTTGGACGCTGCCAAATGCAGAGCATGCTTATGGGGAATGGATGCGTGTTCTGAAAACAGGTGGTATTCTGCTGAACTTCGATGCCAACTACGGAAAAGACGATGCTTCTGACACAAAAGACCTGCCGGAGCAGCATGCGCATTTCAAAGTCGGAAACGAAATGCTGGAGGAATGCGAGCGGATAAAAGCACAGCTTCCGATCAGCCGCAAAAACCGGCCGGCGTATGATGTAGCTGTGCTGTGCGAGAATACCAGAGGCGAAATCCGCATTGACCCGGATTTAGGAAAACGGATTTATCTGGAGAAAGATGAATTTTATAACCCTGCGCCGATGTTTTTGCTCTGTGCAGTAAAAAATGAGGGGTAAAAAGATGCGTAACTATGTGATTAAACGAATCCTTCAGCTGGTACCGATTCTCTTTGTGATTACGTTTTTGTCTTTTGGAATGATGCGTCTGGCAGGAAGTGATGCGGTACTTCAGAAAATGGAAAATACCGGAATGGTAATGTCGCAGGATGTGGTAGAACAGGCTCAGAGAGAACTGGGACTGGATAAACCGTTTCTGACACAGTACTTTGTGTGGTTGAAAAACCTGCTGCACGGAGACATGGGTGTAAGCTATATTTCAGGAGAAGATATTTTTGATACTTTTCTGGCGAAACTTCCGGCAACCTTGCTTTTTAACAGCCGTATCAATCTGTCTGACGATTGTGATTTCCATTCCGCTCGGTGTGCTTGCAGCAGTAAAACAGAATCATCTGACCGATTATCTGATTCGGTTCTGCAGCTTTCTGGGAAACAGTATGCCCAACTTTTTTTGTGGCATTGCTTCTGATGCTGTTCTTTGCTATCCGCCTCAAATGGTTTCCGGTTATCTCGGACGGAGTCAGTCTGCAGAGTGTAGCATTACCTGCCCTGACTCTTGCAATTGCTATGTCGGCAAAATATCTGCGGCAGGTAAGGGCAACGGTTCTGGATGAACTGGGTCAAAGCTATGTAGCCGGCGCAAAAGCAAAGGGGCATTCCCTTTTCGATCACGCTGGTAAAAAGCGTGCTCCGTGCATCACTTGTGACCATTCTGACTCTGCTCACGCTGTCCATCGGAAGCCTTCTTGGAGGAACTGCGATTGTAGAATCCATTTTTCTGTGGGACGGCGTTGGAAAGCTTGCTGTGGATGCCATCAGTATGCGTGATTATCCGATGATCCAGGCATATGTGATGTGGATGGCAATCATTTATGTCGGCGTCAATCTGATTACGGATTTGTCGTATCGTTTTCTGGATCCGAGAATTCGTCTGGGAGGAATGGAAGGATGAAAGAAGAAAAAACACCATTACCGTGCGCAGTCAGAAAATCCAGTCGGACCGGACGAAAGCACGTTTGTATTTTTTCCTGTTTCTTACGGCATTACTTTTGCTGATTGTTATTTTGCAGAGCAGATCTGTCCTTATGATCCCAATGCGCAGGACACAGGGGCTGCGTTGCTGCCGCCGGGATCGGGGCATATTGCCGGAACAGACCGATTCGGTCGGGATATGCTGTCCAGAATCCTGGTAGGATTAAAAACCAGCGTTACCTCTGCACTGATCCTGGTTTCTGTTATTACCGTGACAGGAAGTATTCTGGGGCTGATCTGCGGATATTTCGGTGGAATTGCAGATACCGTTATTATGCGGATTTCCGATATCTGTCTTGCATTTCCGGGACTGGTTTTTTGCAATGGCAATCGCCGCTCTTTTAAATGGAGGAATCAGCAATGCGGTTCTGGCGCTGGCGGTGATCAGCTGGCCCAAATATGCCAGAATTGCAAGAAGCCAGACCCCTGACGGTAAAAAATACAAACTATATGGCGGCCAGTCAGCTTGCGGGGTGTACTTTTGCGCAGATGATCCGGCGCCATATCCTGCCGAATATTGCAGGACCGATTCTGGTAACATCGATGCTTGATATCGGTACGATGATGATGGAGCTTGCCGGTCTGTCCTTTCTTGGACTTGGAGCGCAGCCTCCACAGCAGAACTTGGAAACATGATGAGTGGAGGAAGAAGTATGCTGCAGACGTACCCATGGGTAGTGATTGGACCGGGACTTGCTATTTTTGCGGCAGTCGTTATTTTTTAATCTTTGTGGTGATGCTGTGAGGGATTGGCTGGATCCCCACAGTGGACGCAGAAAATAAGCAACGGAGGAGCGAAAAAATGAAGACAAAACAATTCAAAAAAGACAATGGCCTTTCTGGCAGCACTCTGTATAAGCGCAAGTTTGCTTGCAGGCTGCGGAAATCAGAAAAGTGCCGACGGTACACAGACAGAAAGCAGTGAAAAAGACATTTGTATTCGGTGACACTACCTTTAATCCGGAAAATGAGGAAGCCGATGTCAATCCGCATAATACGTATGCCGGATGGGCCTGCATCCGATACGGAATTGGTGAAACACTGTTTCATTATTCCGATACCATGGAAATTGAGCCATGGCTGGCAACCGGATATGAAAATCCGGATGAGCTGACCTGGGTCATCACCCTGTGGGACGGTGTTTCCTTTTCCAGCGGACGGAAAATGGACGGAGAAGCAGTAAAGGAATGTCTGGAACATCTGATGGAAGTTCATGAGCGCGCCAAAGGTGATCTGATGATTGATTCCATTACGGCAGATGGCCAGACCGTAACGATAAAAACGCAGATTCCCAAACCGGCGTTTCTGAATTATCTTTCCGATCCTTATGGCTGCATCATTGATATGCAGGCGGGAATTACCGATGACGGAATTGTAGCAGGAACCGGTCCGTATAAGGTGGTCTCTCTTGTATCCGGTGAAAAACTGGAGCTTGAAAAAAAATGATAATTACTGGGATGGTGAGCCGGGATTTGATAAGGTAACGGTTCGTACGATTTCCGATGGCGATACGCTTACCATGGCACTTCAGTCCGGCGAAATTGATGCAGCCTACGGAATGCCGTATGCAAGCTATTCACTCTTTCAGAATGACGACTATACGTTTTCAAGCTGTGCGACAAGCCGTGCCTTCTTTGCACATATGAATTTTGAGAGCCCAATTATTCAGGATGAAGCAGTACGGAAAGCGATCGCTATGGGGATTGACAAAGAAGGCTTTGTAAATACACTTCTGGATGGGAACGGTTATACGGCAGTCGGGGCATATCCGGATAACTTTTCTTTTGGAGGAGATGCCGTGCAGACAGAATCCTACGATCCGGAGGGGGCAAAAAAGTTCTGGAGGATGCCGGCTGGACAGACCTGGATGGCGACGGAATCCGGGGAAAAGACGGAGAAAAACTGGCAATCCGGTGGCTGACCTACCCGAGCCGTCAGGAGCTGCCGCTTCTGGCAGAATCGGTTCAGGCAACATTAAAAGAGATCGGAATGGATGTGACCATCAACAGCACAGCAAACCATAACAGTCTGCGGAAGGATCCGACGGCATGGGATGTATATGCAAGTGCCATGGTAACTGCACCTACAGGAGATCCGGAGTATTTCTTTACGACCCATTGTCTGGACAGCTCAGCAGCCAATAATGGTCACTACCATTCAGATAAGCTGGAAGAACTGGAAACAGAAATGGCATCTGTCTTTGATACAGAGAAAAGAGGAGAACTGGCTGTTCAGATGCAGCAGACAATTCTGGATGATCATGCGTTTGTATTCTGTTCCCATTTGAAAATGAGTATGATTTCAAAATCCAGTGTGACCGGATTAGTGGCACATCCGTGTGATTTCTACGAGATTACGGCGGATCTGAAACCGGCAGAGTAAAGGAAAAGAGAAAGGCGGCAAAAAGGAGAGAAACAATGGAAGAGTTACTGACCTATTCTCATGTTGATGTGTCTTTCCGGGGAAATACCGTGGTACATGATGTCAGTTTTTTTCTCTTCATAAAGGAGAAATTCTGGGTATCGTAGGGGGAATCCGGAAGCGGAAAAAGCACATTGCTAAAGGCCGCGATGGGATTGCTTGGAAAGGATGGTATGGTAACGCGGGGAGATATTTTTTTCAGTGGGCAGGACATCCCGGATCTGTCGGAAAACAGCTACGGACCATATGCGGAGCAGGAATTGGTATGATATTCCAGGATGCGGGAGCTTCGTTAAGTCCCATACGTACCATCGGTGCGCAGATCCATGAAAGTATCGCAGCGCACAAAAAAATGACAAAAGAAGAGGCGAAAAAACCTGGCACTTGCAGCTGTTTACAAAGCTTGGTCTGGAGGACGGAAAAAGAATATGGAACAGCTATTCCTTTGAACTTTCGGGCGGAATGAAGCAGAGAGTGGGAATCGCACTTGCCATGCTGATGGAGCCGCCGGTTCTGCTGGCAGATGAACCGACAAGCGCATTGGATGTGGCCGTACAGAAACAGGTTCTGGAGGAGATGCTCCATCTGCGGGAAGTATTTGGAACAGCCATGATTCTGGTGACACATGATATCGGCGTTGTATCAGCTATGGCGGATACGGTACTTGTTTTAAAAAGACGGTTGCGTGGTAGAGTATGGCACCGCAGAAAAGGTGCTAAAGGAGCCACACCGGGAATATACCCGAAATCTGCTGGCGGCAGTTCCGAAACTTGTGAGGTAGGAAATGGAAGCAATTTTAGAAGTTTCAGATTTAACAAAAACGTTTGAAAACCGAAAAAGACAGAATTTTATGCAGTCGATCATGTTTCCTTTCAGGTGATGCCCGGCCAGACAGTTGGAATCGTAGGGGAATCCGGAAGTGGGAAAAGTACGCTGGCAAAGCTTTTTATGCTGTCTCGAAGAACCGACAGAGGGTCAGATCCGGCTGTGTGGGCAGGAAATCGGAAAACGGAAAGGAAAAAAGCGACGGGAAATGTACCGGAAGCTTCAGATGGTTTTTCAGGATCCTGTGAGCTCGTTTGATCCGCGCAGAACACTCGGAGACGGGATTGGAGAAAGCCTCCGGAATCACGGGATGTCCCGGGAAGAAGCCCGAAAACGGGTAGAATTGCTGCTGGAACAGTGCGGTCTTCCAGAAGAATTCGCGGGACGGTATCCGCACGAGGTAAGCGGTGGTCAGTGTCAGCGTGTGGCGATCGCAAGAGCGCTTGCAATTGAGCCGCAGCTTCTGATCTGCGATGAAGCGACATCTGCTTTGGATGTCACGGTACAGAAACAAATCATGGAGCTTCTGGACCGGATGCGGAAGGAAAAAACTGACGATTCTGTTTATCTGCCACAATCTGGCACTGGTCCAGTCTTTTGCGATCAAATTCTCGTAATGAAGCAGGGAAAAATTGTGGAAGAAGGAAAACCGGAGGAAGTGATCCGGCATCCGCAGCACGCGTATACAAAGCAACTGGTAGAATCGGTGCTGTAAAGATGTTGCGAAAGTTGCAGTTATATCAAAGGAAAGAGCAGAAAATGTGGATTTTCTGCTCTTTCTGCGTTATGATAGGGAAAAGAACGGCGCATGATCTGAAATTCTGCGGTGATGTAAAAAAACAGCACATCATTTGAAATTCTGCGGTGATGTAAAAAAACAGCACATCATTTGAAATTCTGCGGTGATGTAAAAAACAGCACATCATTTGAATTTCTGCGGTGATGTAAAAAACAGTACATCATCTGAAATTATGTGGCGGTGCAAAGAAACAGAAAAGGAGAAAATTACAATGCGGAAAGAAGAATTAAGAACATATATTGAAACCCACGAAGCCGAAATGATCGAAGACCTGGAAAGTCTGATCCGGATTCCAAGTGAAAAACAGGCGGCAGAACCGGGAAAGCCATTTGGTGCACCGGCGGCAGAAGCACTGGCACAGGGCATTTCCATTCTGGAAAAATACGGCTTTGCTGTAACCAACTACGACAACTATGCAATTGCAGCCGACTTTCATCAGGAAGAAAAAGGCCTCGATATCCTCGCCCATCTCGACGTCGTACCGGCAGGAGAAGGCTGGCAGGAGACGGATCCCTTCACCCCGCTTGTGAAGGACGGAAAAATGTTCGGCCGCGGCACCGCAGACGACAAAGGACCGGCCATTGCAGCCATCTATGCGATGCGCGCCGTCAAAAGAGCTCGGCTATCCGTTAAAGAAAAAAATGTGCGTCTGGTGCTCGGATCCGATGAGGAGTGCGGAAGCTCTGATCTCGAATATTATTACAAAAAGGAAGTAGAGGCTCCGTGCACCTTCTCCCCAGATGCAGAATTCCCGGTCATCAACATTGAAAAGGGCGGCATGCGTGGTCACTTCGAAAAACATCCGATGCCGGAACAACAGGCGTGCGTCTCGTATCCTTACAGGCCGGTACAAAACTGAACGTCGTACCGGGAAAAGCGTATGCAGAGCTTGCCGGCATGACAAAAGAAGACCTGAAAGCCTGCGCTGACGAAACAGAGCAGAAGACCGGTGTTTCCTTCCTTCTGGAAGACAACGAAAACGGAACCGTAAAAATCACCGCATGCGGTGCCTTTGCCCATGCATCCACCCCGGAAATGGGCAACAATGCGCTGACTGCACTGCTGCAGCTTCTTGCATCCGTTCCGCTGGAAGAGAGCGAACTGAAAAACGACATCATTTTCCTGAGTCAGGTTTACCCGCACGGCGACGGAAAAGGAGCAGGCCTCGGTGTCGCTATGTCAGACGAAGAGTCTGGCGAGCTCACCTTAAGCCTCGACCTCATGAACTACGATGGCGAAATCCTGACCGGTTCCTACGACTGCCGTGCCCGCTCTGCGCGACAAAAAGAAAACCTGTATGATACTGCCGAACAGAATATGAAAAAAGGCGGCTTTTCCATGGAAGGCAGTGCCATGTTCCCGCCACACCACGTTCCGGCGGACAGCCCGTTCGTTCAGACGTTGCTGCAGTGCTATACCGATGTGGCAAACCGGGAAAAGCCTTTGCGATCGGCGGCGGAACGTATGTCCATCACCTGAAAAACGGCGTCGCGTTCGGCTGCGCGGACCTTGAAATTGACAATCGCATGCACGGGGCAGATGAATTTGTAGAAATCGAATGCCTGAAACAGTGTGTAGTGATTTTTGCAGAGGCGATTCTGCGGATCTGCGGGGAATAAAAATCCCGTCAGACAAGATGAAATCAGAGTCCTCATGCTGTGAACTGTTTTGAGCGGCATAGGGCTCTTTTATCAAAGAAAAAGGAATAGATGAGGGCGGACAAATGAGGGAAACACTGGGGGTTTTGCTGGGATTTTTTCTGGCAGCCGTACTTGGCTATCTGATTTCAGAAATCGCGCAGAAGGAACAGGAGAAAGAAGTTCTGGAAAGCTATATGGATTCCCTTCAGGAGATTTATGAAGTGATCCGGCAGAGAATGGATGTGACGAGAAAATTCCGCCATGATCTTCTGAGCCATGTGCAGACGCTGGAGTATCTGATAGAAAAGCAGAAAAATCCGGATAGGGGAGCTTCGGAAATATGCGGATCAGCTGACGGAAACATACCGGAAAATCCAGAAAGGAACCTTCTGCCGGGATGAGATCACAGATGCATTTCTGATGATGGAGAAACAGGTCTGTATAGAAAAAGAGATTCCCTTTCAGATCCAGGTATCGAAAACCTGCATGGAATGGATGATGCCCGTAGAACGAATCGGTTTTTTTACATAATTTATTGGATAATGCAATCGAAGCGAACGGAAGAATTCCGGAAAAGGAAAGAAAAGAGCTTTCTTTTTGGATAGAAGAAGATTCCGATTCCTGTACGGTGAAATTGAGAAATGCGCTTGCAAGCAAAGAGGTTTTCAACTTATCAACCTGGAAAACAGATGGAGCAGAACACGGCGTGGGAACTAAAATCATTCGTGCCATTGTTGAAAAATACCACGGAACCAGCAAAACCTTCTGGGATAAAGAAAGACACAGCCTAGAACAGACCATTGTCTTTCCGATCGAACATCCGACAGAAAAGAGGGAAAAAGAATGAAAGATCCTAACCTTAGCGAACTGGTCCGGACCTGTATTCGCTGCTGGCTGTATCTGGTTCCACAGGCGTTTCTTGGCATTCACCTGTTTGACATGTTTATGCGGAGAAAAAACAGCATAAAGCCTCTGATGATCTGGCAGCTTCTGCGGGTATTTCTGATCGGTGGCATCAGCGACATCATTCTGCGGGGATACTATGGAGATGAGAGCTGGTGGGGAATTCTGATGATGTTCTGTTCGGTTGTCATCATGATAGCAAACACCGTTCTCATTTACTACACCTTTGAGGGCAGCCTTCCTAAGGTTGTGCTGGGCGCGATGCTGGCCGATATCGTAACATCCATGATTCATTACCCGGCAATCTGTATTGTGGATCTTTTGGCAGGGCGTCCTCTCTATATTCTGAAATGCCCGGTAGAACCATGGGATTTACTGATTCGGTTCTGGAATATCTGTTTTACAGGCTGGAGAAAAAACAATCCTCCATGTTCTGAGAAGATATAGAGATTTTGAGGCCAGGTACCTGAAAATTATCTGGGTTTTTGTCTATTTTCTTCCGGTTCTATACTATGTGCCGAATGGACTGACGGACATACAGGTGATGTTTCTGGATGATATCCTGATTATTCTGATTATGGTATTCAGTATTTTAAGCATAGTGCAGCGTCAGTGCCGGGTAATGAAGGATTATAAATTTCTTTCCGAACAGCAGAAAATGGCAGAATACCATTACCAGGTTCTGACAGAGCAGATTCCCAAAATGGAACAATATCAGCAGACCATTTCGGAGCAGATGGAAAAAATTATGGCCGGGACTGCCCAAATATCCGGGGAGACGCTGAAACAGTATACGGACAGTCTCAAAGCGATCAGTCATCAGGTGCGGCAGGGGATTTACTGCAAAGATCGAATGACAGATGCAGTTTTGTGCGCGTGGAAATCAATCTGGAGAAGAAAAAATCGAACTGCATTACGAGATTGAGGGATACGATCGGGGAGAAATCGAAGAACAGGATCTGGCAAAAATCCTGATCGGAATCTTAAACTGGGGAGAAAATCTTGTGAAAAGAGAAGAACACCGGGAAATCCGGATGAAGATCACAGGGGTGAAAAATCAGCTGATTCTGGAATGCCTGACCTCTTCCGGACGCCAGAATCCGATGAGCCGGAAGCTGTTTCGCGGACTCGTGAAAAAGTACAATGGAAAAATGCAGGAGAAAAAAAAAAAAGACCGGGAAATTTGGTCTGACTGTTATTTTGTCCAGGTACGTCAGCCTTTAACCGAATCAAGCAAGTCCCCTGCATCCATTACGAAAAGCAATAAGCAGTGGGTGGGGACTTGCTTGTATCAGGAGGAGTGCAAGCTCCTTCTGATAAACTGCGGAGCAGTTATTCGGTTATGAGCAAGGAGCGAAGCGGATTGCGAATATCTTTGACTGCGAGAACAGACAGAAACGGAAAGTACGACTGGAGAAAAAAAAGAACATGGATTTAAGAATAGGAATTTGCGATGACGCGCCGGACTGGCGGGAAAAAACGAGAGAAACCGTGAAGCACTGCATAGAGCAGATGGCAAATAGCGTAGAAATTTATTCCTTTCAGAATGGAAACGAACTGCTGTCAGAAGACCATCCCCCTATGCATATCCTGTTTATGGACATTGAAATGTCGGGTGAAAATGGAATTGACCTGGCGATGGAAGTCAACCGGAAATGGCCAAAATGTCAGGTCATTTACCTGACAAATTTCTGGTCCTATGCAATGGAGGTTTACGAGACACGCCACGTTTACTATATAGTAAAAAAGAAAAATTCGAGGAAAAACTGCCGGGTGTGCTGGAAAAGGCGATAGAACAGCTGCGGAAACAGAACAGAAGGGTTGTTCTCCAGTGCCATGGAGGGGTAAAAGCAAATCTGAAACTGGATGATATCCTGTATTTTGAACGGGACAAGAGAGTCACGTATGTGGTTACAACGGAGAAAGAATATACGGTGGATGATAAAATTCCAGAGATAGAAGAAAGAATCGCCAGCGATGATTTTGTACGATGCCATACGAGTTTTCTGGTCAATTTTTCTTGTGTAGAAGGAATGCACGAAGAAAGAAATTGCTGCTGGAGAACGGGAAAACGGTGGATGTCAGCAGAAGTTACTGGAAAAAGACGGAAGATGCCTATGTGGAATGGATGAAGCGGTGGGCGAGGTAGGGAATAGAATAGGGATAGAAAAGACAAAGAATACTGCACTTGATAGGTGTGGTATTTTTTTATGGGGATTTTAGTTAAATTTTCTTATAGAGCAAAAAAGCCATCCGGGTGACGTTGCATTGTGGCGGAGAGGAATTGTGTCACTTTTGCGGTCTGTCGAAGGAGGAAATTATTTCTAAGTGCAGAAAAAGGAGAGGAGTAGGGATAGGGAGAAATTGTCGATGAATGCAGATTATTACTGAAAAAGTGCAGATTATGCAGAATATATAGGAAAAAATGCGATATATGGTATGATTTTTCACATAAGTACCATAAAAATTCTCATGGAATATACAAAGAAATATTACATGAGAATTGAAAGAATGATCAAATGGTTTATAGAGGTTTATAGATTTTTTCAAGTTCATTCATCTCCTGCTGTTTAAGAAGCAAATCCAGCATTTGATTTACGGTCAACAGCGTGGAGGTATTACAGCGGCTGAGTTTTTCTGCAATTTCTTCATCAATCAGGCGGTCGCGCTTGGCATATTGGGTATCAAGAAGAAAATAATCAAGATCCTGATTCAGAGCAAGCGCCAGTTTGGAGAGCATGGAAAGAGAAAACTTTCGTCTGTGCAGTTTCAATGTGACTGATATGGTTATTTGAACAGCCGACCAGGCTTCCAAGTTCTGCCTGACTGAGCTTCTTTTGCAGGCGAGCAGTGCGAATGCGTTGTCCGACCATTGTATAATTGATTTCCGGCTGCATGAGGAACCTCCGTAATAAATGTAATTTGTATATTATAAATGGATAAAAAATACGAAACAACCAACTAATAATACATATTGCATTTATTGGTATGACATGATAAAATTTTTTGTTGGGAAAAAAGTTTATTCACGAGGATATAGATAATGGGGAAAAGTTTATTCAAGGGGGAAAATGTGCATGAAGTTATGCCCCTTTTGCGGGAGAGCAATAGAGGATGATGCAAGATACTGCAGTGGGTGTGGGAAAAAGATAAATGAGCATGATGAAATCACACATAATCCCATTACTGAGGCTATGCTTCATTATGATGAAATGCCAGATGTTATAACAAAGCGAAAAAGAAAAATAGTACGGTGTCCAAGATGCGGAGAACACAGTCTACATCCATTGAGTGAAACGACCACATCAGTTCAGACCTTTGGTGGCGGCTATTCTAGTGGGAAAGGCTGTTTGGGCTGGTTGCTGTTTGGACCTGTAGGACTCTTATGCGGGGGCTTAGGACAAAAGCAGAGAACATCAATTCATACTGACAATAAGCTTTATTGGATATGTAATGAGTGTGGGTTTAAGTTTCGCAATATTGATGACTGGAATAATGAAATTGAATCTAAAATAAAACAGCAAAAAATTAGAACAATATTCAGCAATAACACTTGCTGTTCTTGCGGTACTTTTTTTTCTGATTGGTGGAGGAATGGAATTTTTAGGGATACTTTTTTTCGCCATTGGAGTTGCTGACGGTGTCTTGGCATTTACATTAAGTCAGAGTATTAAAAAGAGAAAAAGAAGATTATGAAAAACTTCAAGAAGAATCATTAGAGTGATGATTTGTACAGAAAGCAAAAAGAAGATTGGGAGTTCGACAGGGGATCATATATATTATTTTGCAGACTGTAATAAAATTTTTAAAAATATTGTAGGAAAATAAGCAGACCTACGATTATATAATTATCAAAACAAAGGAGAAATCTGATATGGATGGTTTATTTCAAGAAATGCTTGGGGCATCAAACGTGGATATTGATACGAATGTAGATATTGTGTTTGCTATTGATGCAACGGAAAGCATGCAGCCCCTTATCGATAAGGTAAAGAGTCTGACCCTTTCTTTCAGAGAAGAGCTGGAGAAAGGGCTGAAAGAGAATAGAAGGATTATTAAGAATCTGAGAATTAAGGTAATTGTTTTTCGGGACTATTATGTGGATGACAAATATGCCATGGAAGAATCTCGATTTTTTATTCTTCCGGAGGAGAAACAGGAGTTTTATAATTTTGTTTCCAAAATTAAGGCCGGTGGCGGAGGCGACGAGCCGGAAAGCGGATTGGAAGCGTTAGCACTGGCACTTCGTTCTGACTTTGTTAAAGATGGCGATAAAAAAGCGTCATGTAATCGTTCTGTTTACAGATGCTTCGGCGCATCCCTTAGAGCAGCAGGAAGATGGGGTTCCCAGTAATTATCCGTCCAATATGTTTAAAAATCTCGGAGATCTGTATGAAGCATGGGGTAAGGGACAGGATTCTCTGGGTTCAACACGTAATCTCGGGGTTCAGATGGCAAAGGATGCGAAGAGACTCGTTCTGTTTGCACCTAGTATGTACCCTTTGGGGAGAGATGGAATATCAATTAGAAAAATACAATACGTAAGGATATGGACAAGGGTAACGGCGGACGTGATCTGGAGCTGGATGATGTTATTGCGTTAATCGCAAATTCTATTGCATAAATAAAAAAAGAAAACAGGAGGATACTATTATGACAAACATGCAGGAAATGCTCGGTTCAATGGGCGAAGGTGAGGAAGGAATTGCAACTAATGTTGATATCGTTTTTGTTATCGACGCAACAAGAAGTATGCAGACAACTATCGACATGGTAAAAGAGTCTGCGCTTTCTTTCCAGGACAAGTTATATGATTTTATGGATGAGGCTAAGAGAAGCATTAACAATCTTCGTATTAAGGTTGTTTGGTTCCGTGATTTTTATTATGACGGAAACTACGCTTATGATGAGTCTAAGTTCTTTGAACTTCCGGAAGAGAAGGAAGAATTCCGTGATTTTGTAAATGGTATTCATGAAGCTGGTGGTGGAGATGATCCGGAATCTGGTCTGGAAGCATTGACTATGGCTATGAGATCTGATTTTGTGCAGGAAGGTGAAAAAAAAACGTCATATTATTGTTCTGTTTACTGATGCGGCGGCACATCCCTTCGAGGATTATGACGAGCTCACAGCAGAAGCGGCAAAGAAGGGATGCAAGCCTACTATGTATCCCAAAAACATGCCGAAGAATATCAGCGAATTTTATAATGCGTGGGAAGGCAATGCAATGAATCAGGATGCGTTAGGCTGTGATGGGGAAAATACTAAGCTTGATGCAACGGGCAGAAGACTTGTTTTGTTTGCACCAAATGATTATCCTTGGTGTGATATGGAAGTCAGACTTGTCTCGTGTTATTAGAAAAGATATCGAGGCAGGTCAAGGCGGCAGTGAACTTGAGATGGATGAGGTTTACAGTCTTATTGCCTATTCAATGTCTTGAAAGGAAGGTATGAATGATGCTTCCATTTAGTTTCCAAAAAGGAAATAAAGCTGCTGGATGCGAAGATGCACCGCCGGTCTCAAATATAAAGTTTTCTGTAGTATGTGATGGTCTAGGTGGCGCGGGATCAACAAAACATAAGGTTGAGGAAGCTGGGACAGTAGTAATGAGAACAAGTGGCTATCTGGGATCCAGAGTTGTAGCAGATAGCGTAACAGACTTTTATGATGTTAACTATGAAAGAATAGCAAATATTCTATTTTCTAATGGCAATTCAGTAATTGCTTTGCAAGCTGTAATTGAAGAATTAAAGAGTACTATTAAAACTGCATTATCAACGAAAATGACAAAACTGGGAATTGATCCGATGCTGACAAGAAAAAAGGCTTTGAAAATATTCCCAACTACATTAGCCTCTGCTTTGTATTTTCAAGATAGTGAAAAGCTGAAAATCCTTGCCATTTGGGCTGGAGATTCCAGAGTGTATGTTTTGTCTCCAACAAAAAGGACTTCAGTTGTTGAGTCTCGATGATGCGGTGAATGCTGATAGGGAAATGAACAGTGCTTCTGAAATGAATAATTGTATTTCAGCAGGCAATGCATTTAGATTGAATTATTCAATCTTCGAAATGGATGAACCAGGAATTGTGTTCTGCTGTTCGGATGGTTGCTTTGACTATTTGCCATCCCGCTACATTTTGAAGGGCTGGTTCTTCAGACCATACTGTCGTGCGTTCCAAATGTAACATCAGATAATTTAGGTGAGGCTTTTGCAAATAGTGTGCGTGATTCTGTTTATCAGTCAATTGGCGATGATACTACTATGGCTGGTACTATATATAAAATTAATTCGACGAATGAGCTTAGGGAAACTTTTTGCTGTTCGTATGGAGCAATTTGGACAACTTGCAATTCAGATGAATGATGCATTAAAGGTGCAAAAGAATTGGCGGAATGAGAAGGATTCTGCAGCAAAAAATGCAGATTGTTTGAAAATAAAGTAACTGCTGATCTAAGAGCAAGTGTTACAGATGCGCTTATCAAAAAAAACTCCGACAATGTTGTGCTCATATATCGGTACTTTACCCTGTTACGCAGACTATCAGGAGAGTATAAAGGTAATTGATGAGCAAGTTGATGTGGAGTGTGTTGCTGAACTAGAATCATTAGATAAACAGCTGATAGAGATGAAAGAAATCTGTGTTGAAATGATTGTTCGTGACTACTTAAGATGGAGATGCATAAATCAAGATGTGATAGGTAGCACTTCGTCTATGATAGATTTCTTCTCAACTAGAACAAGAGGAGCAGTTAAGAAAAACTACAATTACTTAAAGCCGTCTACATATGTTCAGCCACTGAATGCTTGTATTCAATTACTTAAGCTGCCAGATTTCCAACGACTCGGGATGAAAAATACATTGGCTGACGCTGATGTGACAGAATTTGTTCAGTCGCAGATGCGAAGCATAGAAACTCTTGTGTCGATTCTCGAAAATGACAGTCCGTTATTTGAAGATTTGTGGTCGCAGGCTTATTTTTTCAACAGATAGATTCGAAAGAGAGCGACAGGAGATTTCCTATTCGCGTGGTTTCTCAGAAGTAGTTGCTGAAGCAATGAATGATCCGTTGCATTGTAGGTATATTACCGAATTAACTGCTCAGAAAATTGATTCCTACAGAAAAATGAGTAATGGTATGCAGGTTATTCAGCAGAAGTACATGATTGAGAGAAAAAAGAAAGGCTGTTGTACCAGAACAGTTTTACTCACTGCATGAGAAAGAATTGCTGGATAGTTTTTTTAGACTGGATGTATCCACATTAAAGAGTATTTTTGCGGGAACAAATGTTTCGATGGACAGACTTATTTCGTTTGTTGAAGCAAAGCGAGTGATGTCTGAAATTGATGACAAGTTGGAAAAAGCGCAGATGAATGTTTTGAAAATTTGGAATAAATACAGTCCGGATTATCAGTTGTTTAAAAATATTATGGAGAAAGGGGCAGTTTAAAATGCAGACACTACATGGATATACCGTTGATGAAACACAATGGAAATCAAAAGGCGGCGGTGGACAGTGTAACATTGCTAAGAAAGGTGGAAAAGAATATTTTATTAAGAGATTAGCCTTTCCTCGCTACCCAGATTCAGATAATTTTAAGGGAGCATTTAAACAGCAAAAGATTGATATCTGTAATGATTGGTACAGACGCCGTCAGGAGATTATTCGTGCGATTCCGGGCTCTGGAACAGGAACTACTGTAAAACCAATCGAATATTTCAGAGAAGGCCCTTGCTATTATGAAGTAGCAAACTTGATTGATGTTACGAGTATTCCCTATGATGAAATCTATAAAGAGTCTAAGGAAGATAAAGCAAGAGTTATGTTAACAGTTGCCATGAGTCTTGCTGATTTACATAAAAAGGGATTGTTCATGGTGATTTGGATCCAAGAAATATTCTCATTTCAAGAGTGGCTGGAAGCAAGAACCTGGTAACTAAACTGATTGATTTTTCAGATTCTTTCTTTGAAAATGATCCTCCGGAAACGATTATGTCTAAAGACTTTTGGTGGAGTCCTGAAGTTGCATTTTATTCAAAGGCTGCAGCATCGGGTGTTTCACCGAATCCATACAAAAAATATATTTCTTGTAAGGCTGACGTATTCTCATTGGGAATTGTATTCCATCAGTATTGTGCGAAGGGTGGCAAGCCACCTATCTGCACGAAAGCACAGCCTTGGCAAGAGTTTAATACAGGAAAGACTCCACAGATTGCTTCAGAAATTGAACCAGAGTTCAGAGCCCTGATTTCTGATATGCTTGAGTGTGAACCTTCTAAACGTCCTGCTATGGCTGAGGTCCATAAGAGATTACTTCAGATTTTAAAACCTGAAATGGGCAAGAAAAATGTTGAAGAAGAGCAGAAGAAGCGAGAGGCGGAAGAGCATCAAAGGCAGCTTGAAATTGAGCGTCAAAAGACAGAGGAAGAAGAACGACGGAGAAAAGTCTCAGAAGAATATCAGCAAAAGTTAGATGAAGAACAAGAAAAGGTGGGTTCATCTGGACTGACAGTTGGAAATGGTGTCAAGCGTGCAAGAATCCATGAAAAAAATCCTCGTAAAGTTGTTCTTACTTTTGAAAATGGCAGAGAACAGATCATGGATCTTAATCTTGCTGCAAAACTTGGCTATGTTAAGAACTGAATAACTACAGAAACTATTCCGAGGGAAACGTTTAAACGTTTCCCCGGAATTATTGAAGGAGGATGAAAAAAATGGCAATTACAGATGCAGTCTGTATCCCTGCTAAATGCGGGGAAAACATCACGGGATTTTTACATGATGTATTATAAAGCTTTTGACGGAAAGTGGGTTTTAACATATGGAAAAAAGAGTTACCGCGTTCTTCTGGCGGCGCAGGCAACTGTTGCTGTGAAGTTGGACTCGGTTAGAACAGGTCCTCAGTATAAATGTCCGCATTGTGGTCAGAAGTACACGTTTAAGTGTTGGAATTGTGGCAAAAGTACTTGCTATGATGGGGATGATCATGATGGACGAGAGGTTGTATGTGCACATTGTGGAGAATCGGGTGTATTTCGCACTGTCAGCAGCGGTGGTGGCGGTGGAAAAGCAAAAGATGTATATGGCTATGGCGTTAATGGTCAGGAATAATGCTATATAACACCATACTCGGAGAAAGGAGTAAATTTGTTTGAACTGGGTTTGTGAATCTTGTGGATATGAGAACGAATATAATGACGAATCACAACCGACTGAATGCCTATGCTGTGGAGAACCGGCCTCTGAGCATCAGTTGAATCAAGCAAAACAGGAACTTGAAAAATATCACAAAGAACAAGCACGCCAAAGAAGATTGGAGCAGCTTCGTCAGGAAGCAATAAAGCAACAGGAAAAGATCGAACATTCAATCGATGCCTTTGCTAAGGGAATAAAAGGAATTGCAGCTGCTTGTATTGTTGCTATGATTTTAGCTGTTGCGATTGCAGGGCTTAATGTCTGCCAAGGAAATATTACACTAAAGTATATTGGCACTAATATTAAGAATATTTCTGTTGTAGATAATGTGACAGATGTTACTGAAAATGTTTCGGAACATTTAAGGGAAAATACATTAGAATACAAGAATAATATTGTACGAAATGTAAGCTTCACAACAAAAAGCAAAGATCATTCCGTGCTGGCCCATTTGGGACTGCTTATGGAAAATAAAAAAGAAGCTATGAAGAGTACATCAGGGATGTTTAAGCAGATTGGAAGTAACTTTAAAGGCGGATATGAAAACAGAACGAAAAAATCTTGCTATTTCAAAGAATAATGTCGCCAATGGATTTGGAAACTTCAAGAATAATTGTAAGCTGTTTTGGAGGCAGGCAGCTAAAAATATAAATCAATTAGTAGATTATATAGCCAGGAAGATCGGGAGGACAAAATGATTAGTTTTTTTTTCAGTAATGATTTATGTTACATCAATTATCGCAATAGTAGTGACACTTGTTTTTTATGCTGGCATATTAATGAGCAATAAAAATATATCCAGCGGACAGGTGTATACTTCTTGCAGTGCACAGTTGAAAACTTGCAAAGTTTCAAGCGTGGTGTTTGTTTTGGTTTATTGGTTCTGTGTATCTGGTTTATCCAAAAGGAATGCCTTAAGGGTTATGCTGCGTTGTCAAAGGTTTGTTCAAGATTTGGATGTATTTGGATTGTTTTTGCAGTTGTAAATATTGCACTTAGTATTGTTATGACAATAACAAACAAGGATTCAGAAGCAATGACAACAATGGGAAAATTAAGATCTTCTTGTTTTTTGATGGGAATAATTTTCCTGGTATTTTCAGTTGTTTTAAAGGTGGGTTGATAAATGGCTAGAAATGAGGCAGTTATATTACCGGTAAATTGTGTATCTGCACATAAGACTTATTATGCAAGATATGATTACGCATATGATGAGGTTTGGGTTCTTTCATATGGATTGAAAGAGGTTCCTTCAGATGGCGTTGGTTCGTCGGTAAGTGGAATAGCAAAGATAGATATTTCTAATTCGAGAACAGGTCCGCAGTACAAGTGTCCTTATTGTGGCAATAGAATGTTTGTCCGTTGCGGCAAATGCCACAAGCTGACATGTTATTCTGAAACGGACAGTTTACATGCGATCATTGTGGGAATGTTGGAGAGGTAACTGGCACCATCGACGCATTGGAGGGTGACCGCAAACATTCTCAGTAAAAATGGAGTGTTCGGTATGAGTATATATTCCTTTTCTGATATTGAATTACAGGCATATAAAAATATATGGATTGCGATTCAAAATTATGATGTCCATGCGGAACTTCCTGCTATTGACTCGGAAAAAGTGTTGACCTTATACAAAAAAGTATTAAGCGAATCGAAGTCGGGTTATGTACAATCAAAATCAAATACGTATGCGTAGTGGCGTTTGGGGCAGCAGAATTGAATTTGAGATGTGTGATGAGTTCGAAAACGGGCGGATTGCGATAGATATACAGGTAATACCAGAAATTACTGAAATAATGAGTATGGCTCGGAAAGAAAAAAAAAGCGTTTATGATGCTGTTAAAAGTGT
>VOFC01000961.1_pt1 | contig 20001 bp, 28 predicted proteins | sample 5384161 | NCBI WGS metagenome assembly VOFC01 (sample SAMN12384722, study PRJNA508395) | human gut metagenome | isolation source: healthy gut B | host: Homo sapiens
GCATTGTTTACCGTGGTAGGTGTAGGCAAGAGCATTGCTTTAGGCTATCCTTTCTGGGTGGCTATCATCATGGGTAGCATTACGGGAGCGGCAGGCGGTGTGATTCGTGATGTCTTTATCAACGAAATCCCGCTAATCTTCAGAAAAGAAATTTATGCAATGGCCTGCGTCGTAGGCGGTATTGCATACTGGTGTGCGACGTTGCAGGTCTGGAATCATACGCCTGTCAGTTGATTGGCGGACTGGCGGTATTCCTGACTCGCATCTTAGCTGTCAAATATCACATTTGCCTACCTATATTAAAAGGTAGTGAAGAGCCGGAAGAATAAGGACGGCATTATTTTTCCTCCTTTATATCCAGTTCTCCTTGAAAACTAATGGACTGACGGTTTTGCATATTGACATCGATACTTGCCGAACCATTGGGAAATACTTTGGCTCTGAATTCATATCTGTCTTCAGGATTACGTGCGACGAACTTGATAACGGCATTCCCTTTTTTATCCATTTCCACATTATATTCTTTGAGGATGGCTTTGAAGTTAAGTCCGTCACCTCCGCCATACGGAATGCTATAAGCCCGTCCATAATAAGGCAAGTAAGAAATAACCGAATCATTTCTGATTGTCAGTGAGTAGGAAGATGTCAAAGGGATGGAGCGTCCGCGCATCGGCATGGCAGTGTTGACATCTATCTTGTAATTTTCAGATTCAATTAGTTTCATTACTGCTTCTTTCTTCTGTTCCTTCTTTTTCCTTTTTACTTTGTTGAGCCGAAAGGGTAGGGATGCCCACTAGCAAAGCTAGCAACAGCATAAGGATTTGTTTTTTCATTTTCATGTCAGTTTGCATTTAGGTTGATATATATATGTATAACAATCAAATATACTAAAAAGACAGGGATACTTCTGTTTCTTTTAATGAAAATTAAACAGAACCCCTGTTATTTATGAGTTTAGCCCGATTTAGAACTGTTCCAGTATTTCGATTCGTTTTTTCGATGGGAGGATGAGTGGCAAACAATCCGCTAAGTCCGCTGAATATACTTTTAGATGCCTTTTTGGGGGTTCTGAATAAATAATTGTGCCACGTCTTTCCTTTCTACTGCTTCGATAGCGGGATCTGCTGATATTTTGCGGAGAGCGTTGGCCAGTGCCAACGGATTCTTCGTCATTTCTGCCGAACCTGCATCTGCCATATATTCGCGTTTGCGTGAGATGGCAAAACGCATCAGGCTTGCAAAAAGATAACCGATGGCGGCTATCACTAAAGCAATAAGAATAAAAAGAACCACACCGCCGCTACCTTTACTATTACTACGCACGCGTATGTGTGTAATGGCATAAAACGTGATTTCTGTCAACATGGAGAAGATACCGACAAAAACAATGGAAATAATCAGCAGGCGTACATCGCGGTTGCGGATGTGACTTAGCTCGTGTGCGATGACTGCTTCCAGTTCCTCATCATTTAGTTTCCGGATGATGCCCTCCGAGAGAGTAACGGTGTATGTGCGTTCGTTGATACCGCTGGCAAATGCATTCAGGGAACTGTCATAGATGATATTGATTTTCGGCATTTTCATGCCTTGAGACATACAGAGGTTTTCCACCAGATTATAAACTCGTTTATTCTCCTGACGGTTCAGCGGCTTGGAGCCGGTGGCGGAATTGATAATGCTTGTGTTAGCCCAATAGGCAATCAGAAACCAGATTAATACAATCCCTATGGTATATGGTAACGAAGAGAAGAAGAAATGATTGACTATTGGCATCATTTCGACTTCCATATCCTCTTTATATCCCATAAAAGTCAGCAGGTAGCAGGCCAAATAGAGGAGTGCTGCCACGAGACAGGGAAACAGGAATAGTAGAAACGCAGAGCGCAGATTATTCCGGCTCTGCTGTGTTTGGATTCCGACGTATTGCATGCGTGTTCGACTTTTGTAATTGGATGGACGGTGTATATAAAGGTTTTAGAAACTAATTTTGGGTGCCTGCTCCAAATTCGCACGTTCGTTTTTCCCCAAGTCGAACATTATCTCTCTTTGGAATCCGGTCATTCCTGCTACGATATTCGACGGGGAATGTCTGCACGGCGTTATTGTATTCTTTAGTGGCCGAGTTGAAGTAGCGGCGAACAGCAGCCAGTTTATTCTCTACATCAGAAATTTCTTCCTGTAATTGCAGGAAATTCTGATTAGCTTTCAGATCGGGATAAGCCTCGAGAGTAATCTTCAATCCAGCAAGAGCAGAGCTTTAACTGGTTTTCGGCAGCTATCTTATCATCAATCGTTTTTGCGCCAACTGCACCGTTACGTGCCTGAATCACTCGATCGAGCGTTTCCTTTTCATGTGCGGCATATCCTTTCACGGTGTCTACCAGTTGGGGAATGAGATCATGGCGTTGTTTCAACTGTACATCGATGTCGGCAAACGCGTTTTCACGATTGTTTCTCAATTTCACTAATGAGTTGTACATGGAAGCAAAAGATGATGCCCAGTAATACAATAATCCCTACAATAATAAGTATGGTCATAGCTTTTTGTTTTATTTAATAATATAAAATCAAAAGTAATCTATTTGGTTCTTTTAACCAAGCAGTAGGGGGACAAATTTCATGCAAATACCACCTAAAAACTATCAGAAAGCACCTGAAATCTGTCATTTGATAGAATTAACCCCCAAGAAATGACAAATTTTCCCCTGCTTGATATTCAAAATACCTTTTAAACTTGCAAACATCGAGAAAAACGAAATATTAACCATAAAACCATTAAAGTATGAAAAGTTTAAGTTTCAGAAAAGATTTAATTGGAGTACAGGAAGAGTTGCTTCGTTTTGCTTATAAATTAACGGCCAACCGTGAAGAAGCAAATGATTTATTGCAGGAAACATCTTTAAAAGCATTAGACAATGAAGAGAAATATGTTCCGGACACAAATTTCAAAGGATGGATGTATACAATTATGCGTAACATCTTTATAAATAACTACCGTAAAATAGTACGCGATCAAACTTTTGTTGACACAACCGATAATTATTATCACTTAAATCTGCCACAAGATTCAGGATTTGAAAGTACGGAAGGTGCTTACGACCTGAAAGAAATGCACCGCATCGTCAATGCACTCCCCGGGAGTATAAGATTCCTTTCTCTATGCACGTATCTGGTTTTAAATACCGCGAAATCGCAGAGAAATTAGGATTACCATTAGGCACAGTGAAGAGCCGCATATTCTTCACACGTCAACGTTTACAACAGGAATTGAAAGATTTTGTATAAATGAGGATAACGCATACAAACAAGCTTATTAGCAGAAGGAGCAAAGAGATAGATTCTCTTTGTTCCTTTTTTATAACCTATTTTATTTACGATTAGATGATTTACGATGTACGATTGAAGTTTGAATTGTGAATGAGGGAATACTCATGCAAAGATAAGTACTTATGATTCCAATAGTTATTTCAATCGTACATTGTAAATCGTCTAATCGTAAATTAAACTAGGTTATAAATTCTTTCTTGTTATTTGCTTTTCTTTTTTTTGCTTTTTTCTTTTCAACGGCTTTTTCTTCCGATGGAATTTAGGAACCAGATTCATCAGCCGTAATATCTGACTTTGTCGTTTTAGTATGTATGACGAAGGTTTCGCCGAGTTAAATCGTATCGGGTTGGGTAGGGTGGCGGCGATGAGCGCGCATTGCCCCCGGGTCAGCTTTGTCGGCTGTTGTTCCGAACTTATTTTTGCGGTTGCTTGTGCGCCGTAGATGCCATTTCCCATTTCTATAGAGTTGAGATAGACTTCCATGATTCGCTCTTTCGACCAGAAGAGTTCGATGAGAAACGTAAAGTAGACTTCGAGCCCTTTGCGTACCCACGACGATTGCGGCCATAAGAACACATTCTTGGCTGTCTGCTGACTAATGGTACTTGCTCCGCGTTTCCGTTTGCGTGTTTCGTTCTCTTTCATCGCTTTCTTGATTTCTACAAGATCGAATCCGTTGTGTTCGGCAAAACGGTTGTCTTCGGAGGCTATGACCGCCATCGGCAGGTTGGGAGATATCTTATCAAAAGAAACCCACGTGTGCTTCCACGTGGGTTTATCTCCTGAAAAAACTTGCTGAACGCTTCGGATAACCATCAACGGAGTTACATAAACCGGCATGAAACGATAAATAATCACTGCCAGTAGTGTTGATGCAAAGAAGAAAAATCAGCAGGTTGCGCGTATAGCGCAGTAATTTTTTAATTAGCGGCTGCTTGTGCATCTTTAATCATTTGCTCACTTGCGTACATGTATACTTCTACACGACGGTTTTGTTCGCGACCGGCAGCAGTGTCATTGCTTGCAACGGGATCGCTTTCACCCATTCCCAGTACACTCTTGATCTGATTGGTGGAAACACCGCAACTCAACAAGTAACTGGACACACTTTGCGCACGTTCTTGTGATAAGTTCAGGTTCTTTTGCTGGCTTTGTGCAGCAGTACTGTTCTTCCAGCCCTGATTGTCCGTATAACCATAAATAGCCACGTCCATATCCCGGTTCTGGTTCAGAACATTGTTGGCAAACTTGCTTAAAGCAGATTTAGCAGCAGCACTTAGATTTGCATTACCGGTAGTGAAAAGAATACCCGAGTCGAATGTTACTTTCACGGCTTGCAATCCGTTGTTGTCTGTTATCTGTTCTACTTGTGCGCCTTCAATTTGTTTTGCTTCTGCTGCTGCTTTGTCCATCTTCTTACCGATAAGAGCACCTGTACCTGCACCTACTGCCGTACCAATAGCAGCACCGATAGCAGCACCTTTACCTTTACCGATAACACCTCCCAGGATCGCACCTAGTGCAGCGCCCGAACCACCACCGATAGCAGCACCTTTACCAGTGTTGTTCATACTTCCACAGCTACCAAATATCATGGCAATACTCATGAAGAGAACCATAAATTTCATCTTGTTCATAATGTTGATGTTTTTTAATTGGTTTATAAAAATGTTTTTATACGAATCACTTCGTATTATAAATAACAATGCAAAGATACATATTATTTGGCAAGCGTGTACTTTTTAAGTTAAAATAACTCGGAAGAGCCCCTTTGTTTGTTAATAAAGGGAAATGATAATTATCCTTTTATCGTTGAAGGAACACTTAAGCACTTCTTTTTGATAATAATGAACCAACTCAAAAGAATTAAACCTTTGGCAACGGTGGTGACGCAGACTGCCCACCAGATTCCTTCCACTCCCATACCCATCCGTACAAACAGGATGGCAAGCGGAATACGCATATAGTTGCAACTGATGCTGATAATGGCAGGAGGGATGGTGCGTCCGATGCCGTAGAATACTCCCCCTGCATGGTGATTTCGAGCATCATAAAAAGTTGCGAATATCCGTCGATACGGAGGAACACACCTCCGGCTTCGTAGGCCGCCTGTTCGGGGACGAATATGGCAAAAACTTCATTCCCGAAGAAAACGAATAGCAATGTACAGAATGTTCCGAAGATTCCCGTCATCCATAAAGTCGTATACCAGGCTCTAAGTACCCGTTCGATTCGTCCGGCAGCATAGTTTTGGGCGATGAAGGCACTTAGTGCGGTGGAGAATCCCTGTGAGGTGTTCCAAGTAATTGCTTCGATTTGTCCCCCGGTGGTGAACGTCATCAGTCCGATGTGCCCTCCCTGTTCCGGAGGCGGTGCGGCAAAGGAACATATTGACGAAAGCAAATAGCGTATTCAAAGTAGCCACGGGCAATCCCAGTTTAAAGATTCTCCGTGTATATTTTTTCTTTAGACGGGTGAAGAAAGGGAAACCGCCAAGCAGCGCATCCCTGCAACGCAACTGATAGACGAAAATCAGGAAAACACTTGCTTCTGCAATCCAGGTGGCGTACGCCGCACCGTTTGTTCCCAGCCCGAAACCGAATATAAAGAGCGGGTCCAGGATGATATTCAGTATCAATCCCTGTGCCGCTGATAAAGAACGGGACTTTACTGCGCCCTGCCGCATTATAAATTCCGGTGAAGGCGGCGGAGAGGAAAACGAAAGGTAATCCGGTAGAAACAATCCGCAGGTATTGATGGCATTGGCCGTAATATGATCCTCGAGTTCATAGATGCGTATGATAGGTTCTGCAAATATAAAAAGGAGTGTGCCCCAACAGATGGAAATAATCAAAGCAATCGTGATGTTATGAGATGCGAAACTGCGGGCATCTTCCTGGCTTTGCGCACCGATGGATTGTCCGACACTCACTTCAGATCCCACCTTATTTAATAAGGAGATAGAACCGACATCCAGGTCAGGATTCCGACAGAACCGATGGCGGCTACGGCTTCACTTCCCAGTCGTCCTACCCACGCCATATCTGTGAGGCTATATGCCATTTGGATAAACGACGTTGCCATGATCGGCATTGCCAGATTAAACAGTTGACGATTGATAGGGCCTTGTGTCAGATTCTTTATTCCTTGCATATAATTTTTCTAATCAAAATGGGCTGCAAAGATACGCAAAATTACTATCTTCGCGCATCTAATTATTCATTAATCAAAGTACATAGATACTATGAAACAGAAATTTTCTACTATTTTTATCTTGCTGCTTCTCTTTTTTGCTGGTTCACGAGTGGTAGCGCAAAATGCTCCGAAACCTTTTGATATTGAACAACCTTCACTTCGCGTATTTCTTCCTGCGCCGGAACTGGCTACAGGGCGTGCTGTGGTTGCGTGTCCGGGAGGTGGATATTCACATTTGGCATTCGAACACGAAGGCTGTGATTGGGCGCCCTATTTCAATAAACAAGGTATTGCAATTGATTGTGCTGAAATACCGTATGCCGAAGGGGGATCGTACATTGCCCATTTCAGATGCTGAAGCGGCAATGAAAGTTGTGCGTGACAGTGCTGATGTTTGGAATCTGAACCCGAATGACATTGGTATCATGGGCTCTTCTGCCGGTGGACATCTGGCTTCTACCATTGCCACTCATGCCAAGCCCGAACTTCGTCCAAACTTTCAGATTCTTTTCTATCCTGTGATTACGATGGATAAATCTTATACCCATAGGGGTTCTCACGACAACCTTTTTTGGGAAAAGATGCTTCTGCTGAATTGGAACTTGAATATTCTAATGAAAAGCAAGTGACGAAAGATACACCACGTGCTTTTATCGTATATAGTGATGATGATAAAGTCGTTCCGCCTGCTAACGGAGTTAATTATTATTTGGCGCTGAACAAGAACAATGTTCCTTCAGTGCTTCATATTTATCCTTCCGGTGGACATGGTTGGGGAATTCGTGAAGGTTTCCTCTATAAGAATGAAATGTTGGACGAACTGACGTCTTGGCTCCGTAGTTTCAAAGTACCCTCATAAAGATGCTATCCGTGTAGCTTGCATTGGAAATAGTATTACGTATGGAGCACGGATTAAGAATCGTGATCGTGATAGTTATCCGGCCGTGTTGAGCCGTATGTTGGGAGAGGCTTATTGGGTAAAGAACTTTGGAGTAAGTGCCCGCACTCTGTTGAATAAGGGCGATAATCCTTATATGAACGAAAAAGGCTTATCAGGATGCGCTGGCTTTTCAATCCCAATATCGTTGTTATAGTTGGGTACGAATGACAGTAAATCATTCAACTGGAAGTATAAGGCCGACTTCACGAAAGATCTTCAAACAATGGTTGATGCTTTCAAAGCATTGCCTTCCCAACCGAAAATTTATCTTTGTTATCCTTCCAAAGCCTATCAGACCGGTGATAATATCAACGATGATATCATCTCTAAACAAATCATTCCGATGATAAAGAAGGTTGCCAAGAAAAATAACTTGTCTGTCATCGATCTTCACGCAGCAATGGACGGAATGCCCCAATTGTTTCCGGATAAGATCCATCCGAATGAAGAAGGGGCTAAAGTGATGGCAAAAAAGCTGTTTATCAGTCCTTGAAAAAGTAAAATAAGGAACTTGACGATTGTAAAATTTCCGGTTGAAATAATCTCTTTTAGAGAAAGTTTTAACCGGAAATTTTTTAGTTTAATCACAAATAATCTTCTTATAATATGCTAAAAAAGTGTCTTTCTGAAAGTTAGATTTGTTACCAATCTGTATTTTTGCGCCTGAAAAATAATAAAATGATAAATAGCGTTATGAATAGACTACAAGATTTTACCTTTTTCTCGCAGTTGATGGCTAACGCTAATATGGGATGGTGGAAAGCCAATTTATCAACTGCGAATTATGAATGTTCTGACTTTATAGTAGAGTTATTAGGTCTGGATCAGACCGGAGTTATTAGTTTTGAAGATTTCAATAAACGTATTCAGAAAGAGGAACAACTTTCTACAACAGTTCATTCTTATGGTGTGTATCAACGGCCGGAGGTGGTGTATTTGCTTTGATACGGTGAAAGGAGCTGTTTGGGTACGTAGCAAGGTATGCTTTCAAGAAACGGATGAAGACGGAAACGAAATCATTTATGGTATATCCGAAGTGCAAGATGGTCCTGATATGGCATCTGCTTACCAAGCTTTGCAATACAGTGAGCGTCTCTTATCTAACATTTTCAAGTATTTGCCTATTGGTATCGAATTATACGATATGGATGGGGTATTGGTGGATCTGAATGATAAGGAATTGGAGATGTTTCATATAGAGAAGAAAGAAGATGTATTGGGTATCAATATTTTTGATAATCCTATTTTTCCGAAAGAAATGAAAGAACGGCTGAAGAAAAATGAAGACGCCGACTTTACTTTCCGTTATGACTTCTCGAAGGTCGGATCGTATTATCAGAATACCCAAAAAACAGGGTACGATTGATCTGATGACTAAAGTGACTACATTATATAATAGTGAGCATCAGCCAATAAACTATCTATTGATTAATGCGGATAAGACAGAAACAACGGTAGCCTATAATAAGATTCAGGAGTTTGAGGAGTTTTTGAATTGGTCGGTGATTATGCCAAGGTCGGTTATGCTCATTTCAATATTTTGAGTGGACACGGCTATGCCCAAAAAAGCTGGTACAGAAATGTGGGTGAAGCGGATGAAGCTCCGTTGTCCGACATCTTTGGCACATACCGGCATTTCCACCCTGATGACCGTACCTTGTTGATTCGGTTTTGGACGACGCACGAAAGGGACTTACTACCAAACTTAGCAAAGAGATGCGTGTCCTTAGGGGAGGATGGTACATACACATGGACGCATGTCAATCTGTTAGTAAAGAAATATGCCCCGCAGGACCGGATTATCGAGATTATCAGCATCAATTATGATATCACAGAACTGAAAAGGACAGAAGAAATGCTTGTCAAGGCACGTGATAAAAGCTGAAGCGTCCGACCGGTTAAAGTCTGCTTTCCTGGCTAATATGAGTCACGAAATCCGTACTCCTTTAAATGCTATTGTCGGCTTTTCAAGCCTGTTGACTAGTACGGAAAGTGCAGCGGAAAAGGAACTATATAATTCTCTGATTGGACATAACAACAAACTATTATTAAATCTGATTAATGATGTAATTGATCTTTCTAAAATAGAATCCGGTTATCTGGAATTGCGTCCGGACTGGGTTAACCTTACCGAGCTTCTTGACGAGAGTGTAGCGGAGTATGTTCATCAAGTGCCATCCGGCGTTGAACTTCTGACTAACTATCCGGCGCATGATTCTTTGGCAGAACTGGACAAATTGCGTATCAAACAGATATTGAGCAATTTCCTTTCGAATGCCTTAAAGAACACTGCCACCGGACATGTGGAAGTCTTCTATGAGGTAGACCATCAGTTTGTCAGAATCGGTGTTAAGATACCGGTCGGGGCATCCCGCAGAATATGCTTGAAAAGATATTCGAAAGGTTTGAGAAGTTGGACTCCTTTGCTCAAGGGGCCGGTTTGGGTTTATCTATCTGCAAACTAATCGTTGAGAAGATGAACGGGCGGGTATTAGTTGATTCCCAACTGGGGATCGGTACTACTTTTTGTAATCGAACTGCCGTGTCGTTCTATGCTTGTTGAGTAAGTATATGTGAAGAATCTTAAAAGAAAAATCCCTTGATAACGACTGATTATCAAGGGATTAATTTTGTGTTTTGTGATCCGCCTGGGGCTCGAACCCAGGACCCCAACATTAAAAGTGTTGTGCTCTACCTGCTGAGCTAGCGAATCGGTCCTTCAGTGCTTTCTTTCGAATGCGGGTGCAAAAGGTAGAACATTTTTTTATAACTCCAAAAGAATTTCAAACATTTTTCTTATCTTTGTGCCATTATCAACAATATATAATCATAACGTATGGCTGCTGACGATAAAAAATTATCTTCTCAATGGTAGGGGTGAGCAAAGCATTCACTCCAAATAAAAATGTGCTGAAAGACATTTACCTGTCATTCTTTTATGGAGCGAAAATCGGTATTATCGGTCTGAACGGTTCCGGTAAATCTACCTTAATGAAGATCATCGCAGGTTTAGAGAAATCCTATCAGGGAGAAGTGGTCTTCTCTCCGGGGTATTCCGTAGGTTACTTGGCGCAAGAACCCTATCTTGACAACACGAAGACAGTAAAAGAAGTAGTAATGGAAGGCGTGCAACCGATCGTTGACGCACTGGCAGAATACGAAGAAATCAATCAGAAATTCGGTTTGCCCGAGTATTATGAGGATCAGGACAAGATGGATGATACTTTTCACCCGTCAAGGAGAATTGCAAGATATTATCGACGCAACAGATGCATGGAATCTGGACAGTAAACTGGAACGTGCAATGGACGCACTTCGTTGTCCGCCTGAAGATCAGTCTGTAGCAAATCTTCCGGAGGTGAACGTCGCCGTGTGGCACTTTGCCGCTTGCTATTACAGAAACCTGATGTGCTGTTGCTGGACGAACCTACCAACCACCTTGACGCTGAGTCCATCGATTGGTTGGAACAACATTTACAGCAATATGAAGGTACGGTCATCGCTGTGACGCACGACCGTTACTTCCTTGACCATGTGGCCGGCTGGATTCTCGAACTAGATCGCGGAGAAGGTATTCCATGGAAAGGTAACTACTCTTCTTGGTTGGAACAGAAGACGAAACGTATGGAAATGGAAGAAAAGACCGTCAGCAAACGTCGCAAAACACTGGAACGTGAGTTGGAATGGGTGCGCATGGCTCCCGAAAGCTCGTCAGGCAAAAGGGAAAGCCCGCCTTAATTCATACGACAAGTTGTTGAATGAAGACGTGAAAGAGAAGGAGGAAGAACTGGAAATCTTCATTCCGAATGGTCCGCGTCTGGGTAATAAAGTTCATTGAAGCGAAACAGGTGGCTAAAGCATACGGCGATAAACTGTTGTTTGACGATTTGAATTTTGTGCTTCCCCCGAATGGCATTGTCGGCGTAATCGGTCCGAATGGTGCGGGAAAACTACACTTTTCCGTTTGATTATGGGATTGGAGACCGTAGATAAGGGTGAATTTGAAGTAGGAGAGACTGTAAAAGTAGCCTATGTCGACCAGCAGCAAAAGACATTGACCCGAACAAGAGCGTCTATCAGGTAATTTCCGGTGGTAATGAGCTGCTTCGTATGGGCGGACGTGATATCAATGCACGTGCGTATCTGTCCCGTTTCAACTTTGCCGGAGGCGATCAGGAAAAACTTTGCGGTGTTCTTTCCGGTGGTGAAAGAAACCGTTTACACTTGGCGATGGCTTTGAAAGAAGAAGGTAACGTGTTGTTGCTCGATGAGCCTACCAATGATATCGACGTAAATACACTGCGTGCTTTGGAAGAAGGTCTGGAAGACTTTGCTGGCTGTGCAGTTGTCATTTCACACGACCGTTGGTTCCTCGATCGTATTTGTACACATATCCTTGCTTTTGAAGGAGATTCTAATGTGTTCTACTTTTGAAGGTTCCTATTCGGAGTATGAGGAAAATAAATTGAAGCGTTTAGGGAATGAAGAACCGAAGCGTGTTCGTTATAGAAAGTTAATGACTGACTAGTGTAAAGTAATAGATTGAAGCATTTCTAATGCTTTCTGTTTCAAAATAAAAAGGCTCTGCGAATATTGTGGAGCCTTTATCGTTTTATAACGGGGAAAACGTTTATCTCTCTTAAAAAATTGTAGTATAATTGTAACGTAAGTCTAAATAATATTAATTATATTTGTGCACAGTTTTTAAAAGCAAACAATTTATATTAACTAATCAATTACATTTATGTTAAAAAGAACGCGGTCTTTCTTAGTGCTAGTAATGTTATTTATTACCGTCACGATGAGCGCGCAGGTTACAACAGCCACGATGAGTGGTAAAGTGACCGCACAAGATGAACCAATCATTGGAGCAACAATCGTTGCGGTTCACGAACCATCAGGCACTCGTTATGGTACAGTGACTAACGTCAGTGGTCAATTTAATCTGCAGGGTATGCGTACTGGTGGACCATACAAGGTAGAAATTTCTTATGTTGGTTATCAAACAGCAATTTACAAGGGAATTAACCTTTCATTGGGAGAGAATTATGTTTTAAATGTTTCTTTAAAAGAAAGCTCTGAATTGTTAGATGAAATCGTAGTGACGGCTTCAAAAAACAGCAATATGAAGAGTGACCGTGCAGGCGCTATTACTAATATTGGAGAAGAGCAGATGGCTATGATCCCTACTGTTGGACGTAGTATGAATGATATTATGCGTTTAACTCCGCAAGGAGCTAATACAGGTAATGGTTTTGCCGTAGGTGGTGGTAATTACCGTCAGTCTTCTGTAACTGTCGACGGTGCTGCTTTCAGTAATTCATTTGGTATCGGTTCTAACTTGCCGGGCGGAGGTTCACCTATTTCTTTGGATGCCTTGGAGCAAATAGCAGTATCTGTAACTCCGTTTGATGTTCGCCAAAGTGGATTCATTGGTGGGGCAATTAATGCTGTAACTAAAAGTGGTACAAATGATTTTTATGCAACGGCTTATACTTATTTAAATAATGAGAATTTGAATGGTGATAAGGTAGGTGATTTAGAGTTAATACGTGAGAAATCTCAAAAATACCTCTATGGTGCTAGTTTTGGAGGTGCAATCATAAAAAATAAGTTGTTCTTCTTTGTAAACGGTGAGTATGAAGATAATGTAACAGCTGGTCCTAAGAGCAGAGCTCGTTTAAGCGACAGTGATGATTGGGGATCTAATACAGCCAATGTGAATCGTCCTACAGTGGGAAAGATGGATGAGATTCGCAACTATTTTATAGACAAGTATGACTATGATCCGGGACGTTATCAGGGGTATTCTATCAAAACTCCGGCCTATAAAATTATGGCACGTTTGGACTGGAATATTAATGATAATAATAAATTGAATTTCCGTTTTACACGTGCTCATTCAAAAGACAATAGCGGTCCAACTTCTTCTGTATCTCCTTTCTATGCAACGGATATTTATGATGGTGGAGCAGCTGCTTCCAAAGGTTCTGGTAATGTAAATCATAATGCTGCTATGTATTTTGAAAATTCTCGTTATTTCAAAGAATACAATTTTACATCATATGCTTCAGAGTGGAACTCTAAATGGTTGGATGGTAGTTTGAATAATGTAACACGTGTTACTTATTCTTTCCAGGATGAGCCAAGAAGTTATGAGGGAGCGGCTGATTTTCCAACAATTGATATTTTGGAAGATGGTGCGGTATATGCACGTATCGGTCCTGATGTCTTTTCTCCGGGGAACTTAGCCCAAGCCAGAACATTTGTTCTTACAGATGAGTTGTCTTATACAGCAGGTATCCATAATTTATTGGCAGGTTTCCAGTTTGAATATAATAAAGCTACTAATGGTTTCCAGCAAGCAGGTAATGGATACTATGTGTATAATTCATGGGACAGCTTTGTAAATAATGAATATCCTAAGGCTTTTTGCTATCACACACTCTAATGCAGCAGACTATAGCCAATTTAAGGCTGAAATGAAAAACATTGCAATATTCATTGTATTTGCAAGATCAGATGAATATAAGTGAGAACTTTAAGTTGACTGCTGGTATTCGTTTTGAGATGCCTAAGTATCCTTCTTTGAAGAATAACTATAATGAAGATTTTGCAAGATGTGATTTTGGCGGAGTAAGCTATTCTACTGATCAAGTACCTTCTGCTAAGATTTCTGTGTCTCCACGTGTAGGATTCAACTGGGATATTACTGGTGAACGTAAATATGTTCTTCGTGGAGGTACTGGGCTTTATGTAGGTCGTTTACCATTTGTATGGTTAGTATCTGCAGTTGGTAATTCTAATGTTGGTCAGAATCAATATTATTATACTAAGGTAGCTGATGCAGCTTTGAAACCTCATTTTCAACCATCTGTATCAGGAGTTCTGAATGAGTTGTATCCGAATGGCAGAACTGTTGATATTAAATCTCCAAAGGATCCTACGATTATTGATAAGGATTTGAAGATGCCGTCTACATGGAAAACTTCATTAGCTTTTGATGCTAAACTTCCGGGAGATATTGACTTCTCGATAGAAGGTATCTTTAATAAAGATATCAATCCTGCCGTTATTTCTAATAAAGCTATTAAACCTTCAGAAACTACAATCACTTTTAATCCAAATGATACACGTGATTCATATGGCAAATACTCTGACGCTTCATGGACGAATAATAGGAATAATCAGAATGTATTCTATATAGAAAATGGTGGTCATAAAGCCTATTATTATTCTATTACAGCTCAATTGGCGAAATCTTTTGATTTTTGGTTTGTATTTGTCTGCTGCATATACACATTCGAAGGCTAAGGCATATAGTGATGGCATTGGCGATCAGGTAACTTCTGCATATAGGACAAACACTTATTCTGTGGGTGGTATTAATGAACATGAAACAGGTTATGGTACTTATGTTTCTCCTCATCGTGTTGTGGCTTCAGCTGGTTATCGTTTAGAGTATGCTAAGAGATTTGCTTCTTCATTATCATTCATTTATGAGGGAATGAATATGGGATATGCTGGTGGCTATGGTTATGCTCGTTATTCTTATACATTTGCCGGTAATATTGTAGGTGATGGTGGAGCCAACAACTTATTATATATTCCTGCTTCAAGAGAGGAGCTAAATAGTTGGACTTTTGCAGAAAAACATATAATAGTGTAAATAGAAATGATGATTATAAATTAGATGGTCAGATTTATACTGCAGATCAGCAGAAAGATGACTTTTTGGGCATATATCAATCAAGATAGTTATTTGAAGAAGCACAAAGGTGAATATGTAGATCGTGGTGGTGTTGTCATGCCTTGGCATCATCAGTTAGATTTGAAATTCATGCAAGATTTCTATATTAAAGTAGGCGGTAAACGTCATACTCTTCAATTTGGTGTTGATATTAAGAACTTCTTGAATTTGTTAAATTCAGATTGGGGTTGTATAAGACTGTAAATAATACTAATCTTTTAGCTTACGATAATGGTAATAATGGGTCTAACGGCATTGAAAGTAAAGGTTATACATTCCAGAAGAGTAGCGGGAAAAAGATTGACTGAAACGTATACAAAGTATAAAGATTTTAGATCTACTTACTCTGTTCAGTTTAGTCTTCGTTATATATTCCATTAATTCGATAAAATCTCAAAAATAATGAAAGGTTGTCTCGTTTGTTCGGGACAGCCTTTTTATTATCAGTAAGATTTTGATATAAACGGAATATCTTTAAGGATATGATTATTAGCTTATCATCCTCTTACTCTTTTATAACTTCACCCTCATCACCACCGGATTATGATCGCTATAAGTAAGATCCGGCGAGAAGTAATCCGTACCTATTCAGTTCCGGTGAATGGAGAATATAGTCGATTCTTAACAGATGCTTGAAGAACTTGAAAGTATACATATACCCATGACCACTCGGTCTGAAAACCATCCTGCAACTTATCACCTTTTACAGTGTGATAAACATACGAAGACGGCAGAGAGTTAAAGTCACCGCAGATGATAGTAGGATAGGGAGAGGCAGCTATCAGTTGCTTTAGAGTATTAGCTTGTACGGCACGTTTCCGGAAATTCTCATGCAATCCGTCAATCAATCCCAAAGCAGCACGTTCCACCCTTTGAGAATCATCCGTGCGGAGTCCCTTTTCCAGTTTGCGCTTGTTCTGACTTACTTCCGTTGTTTGGAGATGATTGTTGAACAGGCGGATGATACGGCCATTAATCTCAATATCACACCAGAGACTGCAATTTTTCGGAATCAGGATAGACGATAAGATTCTCCTCCTTGATGGGGTAACGGCTGAAAACAGCCAGCTGCAACAAATGTTTTCCCTCGGGAGAAATAGGGATATAATAATACGGCCAATCAGAAAGAACCGCAGCTATACTGTCTACACCAAACTCATCATTAATGCCAAACTCCTGAAAAACAGAGAATATCTGCTTGCAGATTTCTCATGTAAGCAGGCTATCTCTTTGCATGAATAACCGGTATGCTCATGATTAAAAGCGTCAACATTGTAAGTAGCAACAGTTAAAATACCAGGAGTATACGCGTTCATTTTGACCATTGAGCCGAAGCCGGGCTGAAAAAAGGAGAATTGAATCACACAACTAATATAGCTCCAGTTACTGAATATAGCAATCAGAGGGATGAAAACCCAACACCGCCAACGGATCGTCCAGTAGATGACAGAAGCAAGATTAGCCAACAAAAGTATCGGTAACATCAAACCGATGAAAGGCATAAATTTGAAACTATCCGGTGCGGCATTACCTACGAAGGCGCCCGCAATGGTAACTCCTGCCAAAATACTGGTCAGCACGATGGATATGTAATAAAACAGTCTGTAAAAGGCTTTCATCTAATCTAAGTTATTGGGTGATTATATCACTATTAAAGCGTTTTTATACAATATGTACTCTATAATATGTGCCCCTTTACGGAGGCGACAACCATTTATGAATCATATTTTTTTCAGCTTATCATCCGCTATCGGTTTAGCTATAAAATCATTGCATCCGGCCTCCTTCGCCGCTTTCCGGTCCTGCTCATAAGCAAAGGCACTTTGAGCAATGATAGGAACAGTGGCAGACAGTTCCCGAATGATTTTCGTTGCCTCCAATCCATCCAAATTCGGCATTTTAATATCCATCAGGATAAGATCGGGTTTCACCTCATCGAACATCGTGACAACCTCCATTCCGTCATGCGCACGAACCAATCCGGTAATCCTTACCCAAGATAGCCTCCAATAAATCAAAGTTACTGTCCGTGTCTTCGGCAATCAAAATACAAGCATGCTCGTGAATTTTTACTGTGGTGTTTCATTCATACCTCCGCTTGTCTCATCATCATTGAGAAGACTCCGAATCTAGGACTGCTCACGGATTCTGCAACCGCCTTCTTTTATAATATTAAAGGCAAATAAAATTAAACGTCGTTCCTTACCAAATTCAGAGTTGACGGAAATCTTCCCCCAGTCGTTCAACGATAGACTTACAGATAGATAATCCCAACCCAGTGCCCTGCGCATGATTGTTCAGCTTGGCAAAACGTTCGAACACAGACCCACCTTTCTCCGGTTCAATGCCTGTTCCGGTATCCGGTCACATGAAAACGATTTGGTTCGCCGACCCGTTTGTATCCATAACTAATACTTCCTTCTTTCGTGAATTTGGCGGCATTGCCAATCAAATTCGAAATCACCTGGAACACCCGATTCTTGTCCGTTTCAATCATCAGACTTTCGTCCGAAGGCTCGTGAACGAGGCTCCACGCCCTACCGGCATACGGAAAATATGAGCGTCGTGCACTTCCCTGCATAAGTTGTGCAGGCTTGTGGTCCTATGGTAAATTCGATAATTCCCGATTCAATTTTCGAAAGATCAAGAATCTCGTTGATAAGCTCCAGCAGGCGACCATTATTGGACTCAACGATACCATAATACGTCTTTCTTTCCTCCTCATCATTACTTTCGGCGATAAGTTGCGAGAAGCCGACAATGGCGTTCAAAGGAGTACGAATCTCGTGACTCATGTTGGCGAGGAAAGCAGACTTCAGTTTGTCCGACATTTCGGCTTTCTCTTTGGATGTCTGAAGTTCCCGTTTGATTTTTTCCAGCTCCGTGATATCCCATTCGATGCTGACGATGATAGGAGAGGACAATTCATCCCCGTCCACCCGGATTTTCCGTTTGTCGAGGATAATCCGGTTACCGTTTTTATCCCTCCCTTCGGTCGTCCAATGCAATCCCTTTCCGGTGGTTTGCCACTTGTATATCCTCCTGTCTCTTTTTATCGGCCACTATGGGCGGATAATAGTCAAAGTCATTCTTTCCGAACGACTCACCGACGCAGAGATCACGGTTGTACGACTCACGGTTACGGTAGAGATACCGGAAATCATTATTGATCTCCTTCACCACAATTCCCGCAGGCAGATTATTGATAGTAGTATCCATAATCAAGTTGAGTCGTTTGATTTGCGCCTCATACCGGATTCGTTCGGAAATATCATGTGCAAACGACCAGTAACTTTCTTCTCCGGAATCATTGGTCACATTATACATTGTGCCTTCGTATGCCAGAATATCCCTGTTGATTTTCGAAGGATGATGAGCGATAAAATTGCTGCTTCCGCCGTGCATGATGTCCTTACAACGTTCGTTCCACGCTTTCTGCGTAGGCATATCTGCGGCAATATCATAAATTTTCAGTTTACAGATATCCACATTCTCGCAAATCCCGTGATTGTGGAGAAAACGCCGGTTGGCAAAGATGATCGTACCGTCTCTCTGGCGGCAAAGATACTCTCCCTTGGCGTTGTTGATAGCGTGCGTCAGCGTATTGATATCGTTTCTGCGGCGCTGGATATCGGTGATATTCTGGATATATCCCTCGATCGTAAGGCTGCCGTCCGGGAGTTCCTCACGCAGATAAGCCTGGATACGCATATAATATATCTCTCCGTTCACCTGTACGCGGTAGCTGATACTGTCCGTATTGAACCTCTCAGATTTCTAAGTTTCCAGTTGATAAACGTCTGCCGGTCTTCTTCAACGATATACTCCTGTATTTCTCGAAAGAAAATGCTTCTGTACCGTTTCTTCACACAACACGCCGGTATGTCCCAGATAATGAAAACGTTTTCATTCGTATTGTACACCCACTGACCGATTTGCGCCACTTTCTGGATCTCCCGCAGCGTTCGGTTCGTTTGTTCCAGTTGGCGTTTCACGTTGCTTCTTTGGGTGATGTCGCGATACTGGCAGAGCACCATGTCATCATAAGGATGCATGATGCATTTAAAATAATAAACATCTTCCTTTAGTACCAGTTTGAAGTTTTTACTGACACTCTTTTTCCCTTCAAGTACCGATTGGAAGACAGGAACAACCCTTTCCCGCGTATATTCGGGCAGGAGTTCAAATATTTTTTCCTAAAGTATCTCATCCTGTAAGAACCATAGGTCACAATGAGGATCAATGTCTATGCAAACACCATTCTTGTCGACCAACAACATTGTATCGGCTGTCAGTTTCAATATCCTTTGCGCGTTATTTGTATCATGTAATGTTCTGTTCATGTCCATTCGATTAGATGATTAAGACTATTGCATCTTACAAAGATAACAAAAGATTTGATTATTTGTTTTTATTTTTCTGCCCGCTTTGCTTTTTCCCAAGTCCCGCTCCTCTTTTCTTCTTCAGATAGCGGATTCCTCTCAAGACATTTATATTCATAAAGAGGAAGTAATAGGGGATAAACAGCAATTTATTCTTTATCTGTCTGGTAGACAGATAATATCCCCAGTATCCCAGTCCGTAGAAAAACACCTGTAACACGAGCAGGACGCCGTAGAACACAGGCGAGCCGCCCGTCAGTAAAATCGCAACATTCAGCGGGAGAAGTGCGAACAATAGAAAAGGCGTGACAGACCACCTCAACACCCGGTGCGACGTGTACTGAAAACTAAGTACCCCGTAGCGGAAAGGGTTCAGCAATGGGCGAAGCCTACGGATTGACTGCAAT
>VOFC01001004.1_pt1 | contig 20001 bp, 38 predicted proteins | sample 5384161 | NCBI WGS metagenome assembly VOFC01 (sample SAMN12384722, study PRJNA508395) | human gut metagenome | isolation source: healthy gut B | host: Homo sapiens
CAGAAAAAATAAAAAATGATTAAGATATGTAGAACATAAAAAGATAAGATACAAGTTATAAAATAAAAAAATTCGCTATAGCGAAAATTTACAAAAAAAGGAAAATGAATAATTTATCGTTAAGTATGTAACTTAATGATAGAATACTTATATCATATATTTACTGGAAGCAAAGATGCAAGTTAACAATGTAAATTAAAAATAAAGAGTAAGACAGTAGTGAATTTGGGTATAAGAACCAAAATAAATGGTTTACATATACATATTTTAGGTATATAATATAACTATTGAAAATAAAGAATATAGAGTAAAATTTCAATAGTGAAAGGAATATCTAAAATATGTTTAATTTTTATTTAGATAAAAGATATTTATACATAATAATAGCAATAATTGCAGGTTTAACACTTATTAGCTATATACAAAATCCATCAGAGTTACTTGCATTACTATTAACGCTTCCAGGTGTAATAATTGCAATTACATTTCACGAATTTGCACATGCTTTTGCAGCAGATAAGTTAGGTGACGATACACCAAGAAATCAAGGAAGACTTACACTAAATCCACTTGCTCATATAGATCCATTTGGATTTTTAATGCTTATATTTGTTCACTTTGGTTGGGGAAAACCTGTGGAAATTAACCCAAGGAAATTGAATCGAGCTGTGATGAAACATCCGTGTCAATAGTAAAGAATGGAAGAAAAATATTATCAAACGTAATAGATACACAAATAAGTATACATGAAAAATTTGGTGGTGTTGTACCGGAAATAGCCTCAAGAAATCACGTAGAAGCAATTTCTACTGTAATGAAAAAAAGCTGTTGCTGATGCAAATATTAATATAAATGATATTGATGCAATAGCATGTACATATGGGCCAGGACTTGTTGGTGCGTTATTAGTTGGAGTGTCATATGCTAAGGCATTAAGTTATGCGTTAAATAAACCTTTGATTGCGGTAAATCATATTAAAGGTCATATTGCTGCTAATTATATAACACACGAAAAATTAGAACCACCATTTTTATGTATGATGATGTCAGGGGGCAATACGCAAATAATTTTAGTAAAAGACTATAATACGTTTGAGGTTCTTGGAACAACTAAGGATGACGCTATAGGAGAAGCTTTTGATAAAGTGGCTAGAGTAATTGGTCTTGGATACCCAGGAGGTCCTAAAATTGATAAATTAGCACAACAGGGAAAACCTAATATAAATTTGCCTAAGACACATTTTGATAATTTAAATTTTAGTTTTAGTGGAATAAAAACTGCTGTAATAAATCTAAATCACAATAAACCGGGTATAAATAAAGCAGATTTAGCTGTTAGTTTTGAAAAAACGGTTGCAGAGATATTAGTTAATCATGCAGAAGAGGCCGTAAAAATAACAAATGTAAACAAAATAGTTTTGGCAGGCGGGGTTTCTGCTAATACTTATATAAGGAAAAGTTTTGATGATTTTGCAATTGAGAAAAATCTGAATATTTATTACCCTGAACTTAAATTATGCACAGATAATGGTGCTATGATAGCATCTGCAGGGTATTATGAATTTATGGCGGGAAATAAATCAAATCTTGAGTTAAATGCTATACCAAATTTAACTCTTAGTTAAGGGGAAATAAAGATGTCGATATATGCAATATCAGATTTGCATTTATCATTTAATACAAATAAACCAATGGATATATTTGGTTGGAATAATTATGAAGAAAAAATAAAAAAAAATTGGTTAGAAAAGGTAAATGAAAAAAGATTTAGTATTGTTACCAGGAGACTTTTTCTTGGGAAATGAAATTAGAAAATACATATAAAGATTTTGAATTTATAAATAATTTACCAGGAAAGAAGCTTTTGCTAAAAGGAAACCATGATTTATGGTGGTCTACATTAAAAAAGATGAGGACATTTTTAGAAGAGGAAAATCTAAAAAACATAGACTTTATATATAATAATAGCTATGAATTTGAAAGTTACATAATAGCTGGAACTAGAGGCTGGAACTTAATAGCGGAAGGTGAAGAAGATAAAAAAATAAAAAAGAAAGAGAGCTATTAAGATTAGAAAATTCTATAAAAAGTGGAATGGAAAAGTATGGAAAAGACAAACCAATAATAGTATGTATGCATTATCCTCCTTTATTAAAGGACTTTAAAAATAGTGAATTTACAAAAATATTGGAAAAATATAATACTAAATATTGTATATATGGTCATTTGCATGGAAAAAGTCATGTTAATGTACTCGAAGGCAATATAAATGGTGTTAATTATAAAATGGCTAGCTGTGATTATACTAAATTTGACCTAATAAAAATAGTATAAAAACAAAATCTAAAAAAAAAAGCTTGCAATATGCACAATTTGTGGTATAATAAACTAGCAATTTATTGAAAATGAGAAAGGACTTGAATTAAATGAGTATAAAATAGAAAAAACAGAAAACAATAACGAGTTAAAATTAGAATTTACAATTGAAGCAAAGAAATTTGATGAAGCAATAATAAAGGTGTTTAATAAAAGTGCAAAGTACTTTAATATACCAGGTTTTAGAAAAGGTAAAGCACCATTTAATATTGTTGAGAGAATGTATGGAGACGAAATATTCTATGAGGATGCTTTTAACGAATTAGTTCCTTCAATTTACGAAAAAGAAATAGAAGACAATAAATTAGATGTTGTAAGTAAACCAGAAATAAATATTGTAAAAATGAAGAAGGGTGAAGACCTTGTATTTACAGCAATTGTGCAAACAAAACCAGAAGTAAAATTAGGCAAATATAAAGGTGTTGAATTAAAAAAAGTTGAATATCCAGTAACAGACGAAGATGTAGAACATGAAATTGCGCATATGCAAGAGCATAATGCGAGAACAATAACAGTAGATGATAGACCTGTAAAGGAAAAAGATATAACAGTTATTGATTTTGATGGATATGTAGATGGAAAAGCTTTTGAAGGTGGAAAGGCTGAAAATCACGAACTTGAAATAGGAAGTGGTGCTTTTATTCCTGGGTTTGAAGAACAAATAATTGGGATGAAAACTGGAGAAGAAAAAGAAATAAAGGTTAAATTCCCAGAAGAATATTTTTCAGAAGATTTAGCTGGAAAAGAGGCAACATTTAAAGTAAAGGTAAACGAAATTAAAGAAAAGAAATTACCTAAATTAGATGATGAATTTGCTAAAGATGTTTCAGAGTTTGATACATTAAATGATTTAAAAACAAGTATAAAAGAAAAAAGACAAGCCGCAAAACGACGACAGAGCTAAACATGAGACAGAAAATGCTGCTGTTGAAGAAGTGGCAAAAAATACTGAGGTTGATATCCCTTCAGGAATGATAGATAATGAAATTGAAGCAATGATAAGAGATATGGAACAACAATTAGCTTATCAAGGAATTAATTTAGAGCAATATCTAAAGATAATGAATAAAACAAGAAAAGAAATTGAAGATAACTACAGAGAACAAGCAGAAAAAAATGTAAAATCAAGATTAGTGCTTGAAGCTATTATTAAAGAAGAAAAAATCGAAGCTTCTCAAGAAGAAGTTGATGAAAAAATTAAAGAAATGGCAACAAGTTATGGAAGAAAAGAAGAAGAACTAAGAAAGAATGAAGCATTAGTTGAATATTTAAGAAATAGTGTAAAAAAACAGAAAAAGCAATAGAATTAATAGTAAAAAACGCTAAAATAAAGAAATAATAAACGGAATAGTTAGGGGGGATTTATTTATATAAACTATAAATATTGTTATGCTCACTAACTATTTTGAATTTTATAATAAAAACATTATAGAGGAGGAATTATAATTATGTTTGAAAAAGATAGCTTAGTACCATATGTTATAGAACAATCGGCAAGAGGCGAAAGATCATATGATATTTTTTCTAGATTATTAAAAGATAGAATTATATTTTTAGGAGAGGATGTAAATGCAACATCTGCAGGACTCGTAGTTGCACAGTTGTTGTTTTTGGAATCAGAAGATCCAGATAAAGAAATAGATTTATATATAAATAGCCCCGGAGGTTCTATTACCGATGGTATGGCAATAGTCGATACTATGAATTACATAAAATGCCCAGTATCTACTATATGCGTTGGAATGGCGCAAGTATGGGGTCAGTATTACTTGCATCTGGTGAAAAAGGGAAAAGATTTGCTACACCAAATTCAGAAATATTAATACATCAACCTTTAATAGGTGGAGGGGGTCTTTCGGGCCAAGCAACAGAAATAAAAATACATGCAGACCATATGGTAAAAACAAGAGAAAAATTAAACAAAATATTAAGTGATAGAACTGGCCAACCAATAGACGTAATAAATAGAGATACAGAGAGAGACCACTATATGACTGCACAAGAAGCTCTAGAATATGGTTTAATTGATGGAATAATGGAAAAAAGAAAATAAAAAATATTAACTCATGAAAATTTAAAGTAAAAAGGAGATTATGGATGCCAAAAGGAGATAAAGACAAGTCTATTAGATGTTCTTTTTTGTGGTAAAGGACAAGATGAGGTCGAAAGAATTATTGCTGGACCGGGTGTATATATATGTGATGAATGTATAAAAGTCTGCACAAATATTATAGAAAATGATTTATATGAAGATAGTGAAATAACATATGAGCATGAAGCACCAACAGATTTACCAAAGCCAGAAGAAATAAAAAGAAATATTGGATCAGTATGTTATTGGGCAAGATGTAGCTAAAAAAAACATTGGCAGTTGCAGTATACAATCATTATAAAAGAATTAATAGTGAGAAAAATACAGAAAAAGATGATGTAGAAATACAAAAAAGCAATATTCTTTTATTAGGACCTACTGGCTGTGGTAAAACACTGCTTGCTCAAACATTAGCAAGAATATTGAAGGTACCATTTGCAATTGCTGATGCAACAACATTAACTGAAGCTGGATATGTTGGAGAAGATGTAGAGAATATTTTATTAAAATTAATACAAGCAGCAGATTATGATGTTGAAAAAGCTGAAAAAGGAATAATATATATAGATGAAATAGACAAAATTTCGAGAAAATCAGAAAATCCATCTATAACAAGAGATGTAAGTGGAGAAGGTGTGCAACAAGCATTATTGAAAATTATTGAAGGAACTGTTGCTTCTGTACCACCACAAGGGGGGGAAGGAAACATCCACATCAAGAATTTATACAAATTAACACACAAAATATCTATTTATATGTGGAGGAGCCTTTGATGGACTAGAAAAAATAATAAAAGCTAGAGTAGACAAAAAAACAATTGGATTTGGTGCAGATATAAAGAGCAGTAAAGAAATGAACAAGTACGAAGTATTTGAATCACTTCTACCACAAGATTTATTAAAGTTTGGGTTAATACCAGAATTTGTTGGTAGATTGCCTATAGTAACAACTCTTAAAAAGAATTAGATAGAGAAGCATTAATAAAAATAATGGTTGAACCAAAAAAATTCTTTAGTAAAACAATACAAAAAATTATTTAAATATGATAATGTAGAACTAGAATTTGACATTGAAGCTTTGAATGCAATTGTTGATAAAGGCAATAGAAAGAAAGACTGGTGCAAGAGGTTTAAGAGCAATAGTAGAAGACATTATGAGAGACATAATGTTCGAAATTCCTTCAAACCCAAAGATTGAAAAGTGTATAATAACTAAAGCAACTGTTGAAAATGGAGAGGCACCAAAAATAATAATAAAAATAACCGAGAAATTCCTAAAAAGGTAAAAGCTAAAAGAGCAACGACAAACAAGAAAATTGGAACTGCATAGAATAATAAATAAATTATTTACAAGAGAAAAAGGAATATATGTGCTATACTCCTTTTTCTCTGCATATAAAAAGGAATTTACAAAAGAGGAAAAAATGAACAAAAAAAAAGATTGAACAATATATTACCTAATTTATTAATGATTGTTATTATAATTGTTGCATTTTATATATATCGAAAATATGATTATAATTATTTTTCAAAGGGAATTTTAGAAAAAGGCAGAACAGAATTTTCAAGAGATTCTAATGTTAAATATTCAAAAGATAGAAGTTATAAAATAGAAAATAAAGTGTCAAATGATGCAATGTTTTATAGAGAAGTAACGGTGAGAAAAAATACACCGTATAGGGTAACATGTATGGTAAGGAACAAAAATGTTGTCGGAAATGAAAATGATACAATGGCTGGAGCTCAAATTTGCTTGAATGAAACAGATGAACATTCAAATGTAATACAAGGAAATACGATTGGACTAAAATTGAATTTTTATTCAATTCAAAAACAATGAAAAAGTAGAAATAGGGTTTAGATTGGGTGGAATATCTAATACTGCAGAGGGTACAGCGTGGTTTTCAGATTTTACAATAGAAAAAGGTTCAACAGACGAAAGTCAAATATATGGAATTTGGGATGTTTTTTAATAGATAATGTAAAACATACAAATAGAAGAAAAAAAAATAATTCGATGACAACAATTGGAAAAAATTGTTGAAAATAATATGAGAAAGGTTACAAAATTCAATAAAAAGATATGTCAAACAATAAAATGAGCATTAAATATGACATTATAAAGATTAAAGAACCACTTACAATCTTTATCATATGATGAGGAAAATGGATATTATATAGGAGAAAAAGATGTATATAATCTAATAAACAACTATGTTAAACAAAAAGAATTTGACCATATATACATTTGTACAAACATTCCATTAGAAAGCAAACTAATAACGAAAAAATTGAGTGATTGGATAGGACTAGGAAATATGATTTATGAAGGAAAGGGATTTTCTAATATTAGAATAATGGATGAAAATTATATTCATATTCTATAAAATACATTCTCAGAAGAAGTTTTTATACACGAATTTTTACATACATTAGAAAGAAATGCAAAAGAAAATGGATATGAAATACCAGTACTTCATGATTAACGAAAAATATGGTTACAAAGATGATAAAATTATGGTTTAAAAAATTGGTATACAGATTATATGAATATGAACATAAAAATAATAATGGAAATTAAAACAGGTTTACCAGAAAAAATATTAACATTAAAACCAGCAAAAAGAAAATGATTTTGAATATTCAAACAAATTAAAAAATTAAATGAACCTAAGAATATTGTAGAAACAATAAGAAGTATAATGGACAAAATTCAAAAAGTATTTGAAAAAAAAGATTATAAAAATTACGTAACAGAAGGAGCTTTTGAATAAAAATGAAATTATCAGAATTTAATTATGATCTACCAGAAGAATTAATAGCACAAACACCAATAGAAAAAAGAGATGAATCAAGATTAATGGTGTTAGACAAGAAACTGGCCAAATAGAACATAAAACATTTAAGGATATAATTAATTACTTAGAACCAGGAGATTGCCTAGTTAGAAACAATACAAAGGTAATACCAGCAAGATTGTATGGAAAAAAAGATACAGGAGCAAATGTTGAGTTTGTATTATTAAAAAAAATATAGAAGGCGATATATGGGAAGCAATGGTAAGACCAGGAAATAAACTACATCAAGGAGCTAAAGTTAATATTTGGAGACGGTTTATTAAAGGCAGAAATATTAGATTGCTTCAAGATGGAACAAGAAAAGTTAAATTTGAATATGATGGAATCTTTAATGAAATATTAGATCAAATTGGATTAATGCCACTTCCACCATATATTCACGAAAGTTTAAAAGAAAATGATAGATATCAAACTGTTTATGCAAAATATGAAGGTTCAGCTGCTGCACCAACTGCAGGATTACATTTTACAAATGAATTATTAAAAAAATTGAAGAAAAAGGAATAGAAATTGCAAATGTTACATTACATGTTGGAATTGGAACTTTTAGACCAGTAAAAGAAGAAAAAATATAGAAGAACATCATATGCATACAGAACATTATTATATAAACAAGAAGATGCAGAAAAAATAAATAAACAAAAAAAGCTGGTAAAAGAGTAATAGCAGTTGGAACAACATCTTTGAGAACAATAGAAACAATAGCAGATGAAAAAGGTCTTGTAAAAGAATGTGAAGGAGATACTGGAATTTATATTTACCCGGGTTACAAATTTAAATGTTTAGATGGATTAATAACAAATTTCCATTTACCAGAATCTACATTATTGATGTTGGTATCTGCATTAGCAGGCAAAAGAGAATATTTTGAATGCATATAATGAAGCTGTAAAAGGAAAAATATAAATTTTTTAGCTTTGGAGATGCAATGTTCATAAAATAAAAGTAAAATATAAAAGAAAGGAAAAATTTATAAAAAAGAAAAAATAGAATTGAATATAAAAAATGAAACAAGCAATAACATATGAACTATTACATGAAGATAAAAAAACAGGAGCAAGAAGAGGAATTGTGCATACTCCACATGGAGACATACAAACACCAGTATTTATGCCTGTTGGAACACAGGCAACAGTAAAATCTATTTCACCAGAAGAACTAAAAAAGGTCTAGGTGCACAAATAATATTATCAAATACATATCATTTATATTTAAGACCAGGAGAAAAAAAATAGTAAAAGAAGCTGGTGGTCTTCATAAATTTATGAATTGGGACAGCCGATTTTAACAGATTGTGGAGGATTTCAAGTATTTAGTTTAAGCGATTTAAGAACAATATCAGAAGATGGTGTAGAATTTAAATCACATTTAGATGGAAGCAAACACTTCTTTTTTACGCCAGAAAAGGTAATGGAAATAGAGGAAGCTTTAGGTGCGGATATAATAATGTCTATTTGATGAATGTTGCCCATATCCATCAACATATGAATATACAAAAAATTCTATGGAAAGAACAACAAGATGGGCAAAAAGATGTAAAAAAGCACACGAAAATGTTGAAAAACAAGGTTTATTTGGAATAATTCAAGGTGGATTTTATGAAGATTTAAGAAAGAAATCTGCAGAAGATTTTAATAAAGCATTAGATTTTCCAGGATATGCAATTGGCGGAATAAGTGTTGGAGAACCAAAAGAAGAATATTTAAAAATGCTTAAATTATACAGCTCCATTAATGCCAGAAAACAAACCAAGATATTTAATGGGAGTAGGAACACCAGACTATTTAATAGAAGCGGCTCTTGCAGGAATAGATATGTGTGACTGTGTTCTTCCAACAAGAATTGCAAGAAATGGAACTGCAATGACTTGGAATGGAAAAGTTGTAATTAGAAATGCAACTTACGAAAAAGATTTTACACCACTAGATCCAGAATGTGATTGCTATACTTGTAAAAATTATACAAGAGCATATATAAGACATTTAGTAAAAAACAAAAGAAATAATGGGAACAAGATTAATTTCAATATCATAACTTATATTTCTTGACTAATTTAATGGAAAGGGTTAGAATGGAAATTGAAAATGATAATTTATTAAATTTTATGGATATACAAAAAGAATAGAGGGGAGAATTTATGGAACTTTATGAAGAAAAAAAGATCAACAAAATCGAAAATGCAAAAAAAATGATGAAAATAATAAATAATTTTGGTATTATTATTCTTAGCAACACTAGCAATAATTGGAGCGTTATATTATATAAAAGGAAAAGAATTTAAAATATATTTAAATCAAACAAAGGTATCAACATCTTCTTTTAGTGATGATACATTTGTAATAGAAGGAGATTATATATGTATCTATAAAAGACTTTGCAGAAAAAATGGGATACACATACAATAAAGGAGAGTATAAATATCAATACTCAGAAGATGAAACAAAATGCTACATATATAATAATGGAGAAACAGCTTCTTTTTCACAAGGATCAACAACACTTTATAAAGTTTTAAAAATTCATCTTCTCAAAACGATTATGAATATTATACTTTAACGAAAGCAGTAAAAAGAATAAACAATAAATTATATACAACATTAGATGGAATAAGCAAAGGATGCAATGTTGCAATTTCTTATAACTCAGAACAAAACAAATTAACAATATATACACTAGACTATTTAACAAAATATTATGCAGCAAATATAACAGATTCTATATTTGCAAAACAAATAGATGCAAGAGATTTTAGCAATCAAAAAGCTGTACTATACAATTTAATGGTGGTAAGAAACTCAAGCAACAAATATGGAGTAAATAGTTTAAACAATCAAACAATAATTGGTGAAAAATATAAAACTATAACTTTCTTAGAAAGCTCACAAGAATTTATAGTTGAAACAGATGAAGGAAAAATGGGCATTATTTCTACAGATGGAAGAACTAAAATAGAACCAGCATATAGCAGCGAAAAACAAATTGATAAAGACTGGATTGTATCTAGTATCAAATGGATCAAAATATGGAGTAGTAAATAAAACAGGACAAATAGTTATTTACTTAGAATATGATAGCATAGGAATAGATGCAAGCAAATTCTCAAATGATGATATAAAGAATCAATATTTGTTATATAATAACTGTATTCCAGTTTGCAAAGAAAGAAAATGGGGAATGCTAGATAAAAATGGAAATGTACTATTACCAGTAGAGTATAATGGCTTTGGATGCCAAATGAATAGTGGTTCAATGACAAGTCTTTTATTAGTACCTGAGTATAATGCGTTTGTAGTACAAAAAAATAGACAATATGGATTATTTAATTCATCTGGAAACAAATTAATAGAAGTTGCAGTTACAAATGCTTATTCTGTAACAGAACTTGGAGAAAAGAGTTACTATGTAACATACCAAGGAATGACAATAGACATAATAGACTACTTAACAAACACTATGGGAATAAAACCAGTAAATTCAAATACAGGAGTTTCTATAGATAATGAAGCTGCAAATACAAATAATGCTGTAAGTAATACTACAACACAAGGAGAAAGTACAACAAACACAGTAAGCAATAATACTACTAGTGGTACAGTAACAAATTCTACAGCAGGTGGGGCTACAAAAAGTGTTGTATAAAATACAGTGTCAACCAATACTACCAATAATACTTCTAGTGTAACAGTAAGTGCAAATGTATTACAATAATAAGAAAGGAAAATATAAATGGAGTATATTCAATTTATAGTAACAATTATAATAATTTTAGTAATATTTTATATTGCAAATTATGCAAAAAAAGAAAACAAGATCAAGAAATAAAAAGATGCAAGATGAAATAAAAGTAGGGGATAAAATAGTAACTTATACAGGTCTTAGTGGAGAAGTAGCAGAAGTTTTAGAGGATAGGGCAATTGTAAAATTATATCAAACAATATAGAAGTATCTATAGAAAAATGGGCAATAGCAGGATTAGACGATAGATATACAGAAAATAAAAAAAATAGCAGATAAAGCAAAAAATGAAGTTAAAGATGAAAAAAACGACTAAGTTCAGATAAAATACACGTTGTCAAAAAAATTATAAAGTAATTATAGAAAATTATTATTAGTATCTGGACTAGAAGAAGATAAAAAAAAAAATAAGAAACATAAAAAGCCTTTAGTTATAATATATTTTAGTATTAATTATAATTGGAGGTTTTTATGAATATAAAAAGATTTAGGAAAATTAAATACAAGAGAAAATTTAAAGAAAAGTAATTATATTTACATATTAAGGGCATAATAGTATCAGTATTAATAACGATGTTAGGTTTGTTAATATTTTCAATCATACTTACAAAAAACAAACACATCTGAGGCAACAATATTTCCAGTAGTTGTAGTAATCACTGCCATTAGCATTTTAATAGGAAGCTTTATAGCATCTGGGAAAATAAAAAATAAAGGAATTGTAAATGGTGCAATAGTTGGTGGATGCTATATGTTAGTTATATATTTATTATCTAGCATAATGGGAAATAGTTTCTCCTTAAATGTTCAAAGTTTTGTTACAATAATAGCTACAATAATGGCTGGAATAATAGGTGGAATATTAGGAGTAAATTTAAGAAAATGATTGATATTTTAATCTAAATAGAGTAAAATTCTAAAGATAAGAAAATAGGTAAATTAAAAATTTCAAGAGTTTACTTATTATAAATCTTTTATAAATACTTAAATAAACTTATTGCAAATAAATATTTATGAAAAAAAACACTTTTAATCATAAATAAAAAAACTAAAAAGAAAGGAATCAATCAATAAAACTAAATAATACTTATTTGTTTTATTGATGATTAAATTACAGATGGTAACTTTTTTTCAGATATAAAAATAATGAAGAAATAAATTGTTTAATAGAAAAATCACAAAAACAACTAGATGCACTTGGCTATACAGAACACTCAGCAAGACACATAAATATGGTATCTAGTAGAGCTGCAAGGTTATTACAAGACTTGGGTTATGACGAACATAGAGTAGAACTTGCAAGAATAGCAGGATATATGCATGATATAGGAAATGTAGTAAACAGAGTGGACCACGCACATTCAGGAGCTATTCTTGCATATGAAATTTTAAAAGAAATGGGCATGAACATAGAACGATAGAACAGAGTAGCAGATAAATCAGATGTTCATAGAAATCGTGTAAGAAATAGAGACATTGTTACATTTGATAAGCATGATAAGGTAAATTATGCTGTTACTAAAACGGATTTCATCATGGATAGAGAAAAACGCAAAGTAACACTAGATATAACAATAGATAATACTATATGTCCTGTGTTAGATTATTTTGATATATTTATGGAAAGAACAAAGATGAGTAAATATGCAGCAAAATAAAATATTTGACTATATGGTTTGAATTAATTATTAATGGAACAAAATTATTATAAAATATGGAGGAAAATAAATTACAAAAAAAAAAAAAACAAAACAACAAAACATTAAAGTTATTAGGAAAAATCTCTACAATAGTAATTATCTTATTACTATCACTAATTTCATTTGTGGGTATTTATGTAAAAGATAAAAAATACCATGAAAAATGTAATACCAGAATACAAATTAGGAACAGATCTATATGGAGCTAGAAACATTTTAGTAAAAGTAGATGATAGTACTACAACTAAAAAAATATGATTCTGACGGAAATTTAGTCAAAGATAGCTCGGATGGAGATGAGAATAATGAAAATATTACTGAGGTAGAAGAAAAGGTAAATCCAGATGAGCTAAGAACAGCTGATAATTATGAAGCTGTAAAAAATATTATAGAAGCTAGACTAAAATATATGAAAGTAGAAGATTATCTTTTAAGATTTGATGAATCTACAGGCGATATTAGCTTAGAAGTTCCAGAAAATAGTAGTACAGATTATATTGCTCAATATACAATTACAAAAGGTGAATTTAAAATAGTAGATAACGATACATCAGAAGTATTATTATCAAATTCAGATTTAAAAAGAAGCAAAAGTACAATACAACAAACTTCAGGTACAACTGTATATTTAACAATAGAGTTTAATAAAGATGCTGTAGAAAAATTAGAAAAACATATCAAACACATATATAAGTTCAACAGATGCAGAAGGAAACACGACACAACTAAGAAAATAAAAATGACACTAGATGGTAGTACAATTATATCAACATATTTCCAAGAAGAAATTTCGACAGGTATAATTCAATTGTCAATGGGGACAAGCACAAACACATCTGAAATACAGTCAAATATTCAATCGGCATCTAATATGGCTGTATTATTAAATACAGATCCAATGCCATTAACATATACAATGGAAACAAACAGATTTGTATATTCAGACATAACAGCAGAAACACTTGAAAATAGTGATAATAGGGCTATGTATAGTAGCTTTAATAATGGCTATTTGCATGGTTATAAAGTTTAAGAAAAATGGATTAATGGGTGCAATTGCCAATATAGGATTTACAGCAGTATTATTACTTGCAGTTAGATATGGTAATGTTGAAATAAGTTTAGCTGGAATATTTGCAATTGCTGTTGCAGTAGTAATTGAATATATAATTACAATGTTAATACTAAACGAATATAGTAAAAATGTGAGAAAGAGATTCTAATAAAAAATGTAAAGCACTTGATGGGGAAAATTGCTATTTGCTTAATTCCAGTTGTGGTAACGGCTGTTACATTTGCATTATTCAATTGGGAAGAAATTGCAAGCATTGGAATGATTTTATTCTGGGCAATAATAATAATGATAATTTATAATGCTTTGATTTTAGGATTAAAAACTTTTGAAAGCGCAAATGAAAATAAAAATGTCAAAAAAATATTAAAAAAAAAAATGATAGCAAAAAAGTAGATAATAAATAAAAAACAAGGTAAATGATATTTTACAGAAAGGAAATAACAATGAAAAAAATAGTTCAAATATTATTAATATGTCTAATAATAGCAGGAATAGTAATATCAACAGCAGGCTTCAATGTTGGATTAAAATATTCGGAACATGACGAAATTAGTATAAATGTTGGTTCTAAATTTAATGTTGCAGATATAAGGCAATTGCAAAAGAGGTATTTGGAAATACAAATGTATTAGTACAACAAGTAGAGTTATATCAAGGATATGGTACAAATAACTGTAAAAGGAAGCAACAGAAGACAAATTTCATCACTTAATGATAAGATAAATGAAAAATATGAAATAGAAAATCAATTAACAGATATAAAAATAGTCCATATATCAAATGTTAGACTAAGAAATATAATAAAGCCTTATATTTTACCTCTATCAATTGTAAGTATAATTACTATAGTATTTGCGATGATTGTATTTAGAAAATTAGGGGCATTAAAAGTTGCATACGAAGTGGCTATATCAATAGTTGCTCCACAAGCAATATTGGCAAGTTTATATGCCGTTACAAGAATTCCAGTAAATAGACTAACAACTATAATTTCCATAATAATATTTTATAATATCCTTAGTATTACCTATGGTAAAACTTAATAAAGTAAAAGAAGAAAAATTAAAAGAAGCTAAGTCGAAAAAGAATAAAAATAAAATTATATATAAAAAAAAGATGTTATTAATAATAAAATGTATTAATCAAACATCTTTTGGGAGGTATATATGAAATTAAAAAATTCTATAATAGATTATTTTGTAGATTAGATAAAACAGACTTTACTCAAGAAGAAGCAACGGAGATATACGAAAGAACAAATGCGCTGTTAATAGATGTAAGAACTCCTGAAGAATATAAGAAAATCATATTGAAGGCGCAGTGAACATTCCTGTTTATGAAATTGATAATATAAAAAATGAAATAATTGACCCAAACAAAGTAATACTGGTATATTGTAAAACTGGGAAGAGGAGCAAGATTGTAAAAACAAATCTTGATTCAAAATGGATATAAAAATGTATATACGTTCAGCGTAAAAAATATAAAATTTAAAATTAATTATAATTTTAAAAAACATTAAACAATTTTTTACTAGAAAAATGGATTTTAATAAAAGGCAAATCGTTAATAAAAGACCCTTTTGTCTTATTTAACGATTTGTAAATTGATTTGCAAATGTTCACAATCTGTGCAAATAGATACTGAACTTCCAAAGATTGCTTGTAGTGTATTAATAAAATCATCTGCAGGACTTATTAAATGAATAATAAGCTTGCTAGGGAGTAATGATAATAATGAATTTAATGCATAATCATTTGCTGAAAATGAAATATCAGACAAGTAGCATTTATCTAAATTATTTTTGGCAAAGAGATACTACATTTTTTGTTTATCTAGTAAAATAGCTTCCCATTAAGATATATTAAATGAATTATTTCTGTACATGGAGTCCTAGAAGGAAATATATATTTTAACATTTCAATAAACTCAGCGTATTCTCTATTTACAACAAACTGACTAACTGCAAAATCTAATATTTCATCTAAACAGTTAATATATTCACTAATTCTAAAAGTTATAAAACCATCTAAAAATATCGATTTATTGTATGAAATAACGTAGAACAGATGCCCACAAATATTTAGTTCTATTGGCTATATTAGTTTCGACTGAAACAGTATCTGAATGTTTATTCTCAATTAATAATTTACAATTATTTTTTATAATGTTCATATCAATCTCATCAAAATAAAAATAGTTTAATAATAATAACTTATAAATGATGGAATCCTCATATTTATCTATAATACAATTTGTTATAACAGAAGCAAGTTCTTTATAAAATTCGGGGATATTATTTCCACGATAATGAATGATAATATTTGTATATTTAGAAAAATTTTTCTTAACAAAAACAATGTCGTCTAAGTTTATTTTAGCGATATTAACCATTAAATAATCAATTGCGGTGTTATTGTTTGTCTTTATGCATAACGAAACCATTATATAAATCCCCCGTAATGTGAACAAAATCTAATATTAGTATTTACTAAAAAGCGTCTGATATACATATAATATTCTAAAAAATAAGGAGCGAAAATTGTCCATGATAATTATAGAGCTAAACAAAAGATGAAAAGTATATTATTATAAAAAATAAGGACAAGCTTTTAGCTAATCCTTATAAAATTATTTATATATAGTATAATCAATTTCTGGGGAATATACAGTCTATTTCAGAAATGTTCTTTAAAAAATTTCTATCGATTTTATCATCTTTTATTTGTTGGTATAATTTTGAGAATCTACCGATATGGTCTTTGATTCTTTTCTTTGCATAATCGACCACCATTGTACCATTTGTGATGATAAATAACCAGTCACTACTTTGAGCAAGTAATAATTCACGAGCACATTGGTTTAATGCTTTTCTCTTTAAACTATTTTTAGACTCATCTGGAAATAGATTTGCAAGTTCTACCATCTTATCACCAGCAACATGTAAATGTCTATGAACATAATCGTTTGATTGATTTAGCCATACTTCACTGTAACCGTTAGCACCCCAACTAGATCTGCAAGGAGTACATAATTGCATTTGAGGATATTTATCAATGTATTCGCTAGGTGTAATTAAATCAAAATCACATTTATCATAATAAATCTTTTTGAATAATGTATATAACCAATCTGGACCTTCATACCACCAGTGACCATATAATTCAGCATCATAGGGGCATAATACAATAGGTGGATTTTGAGTAAAGTTAGCAGCTTCTGTAATTTGTTTCTCACGGGAATCGAAGAAGTGACCTGCTTGTTTATTTATAGAATCTTGAGCCCATTGTAAATTGTAATAATCCTTTTCACAGTTTTTGCCGGTTATTCTGTAATATTTTATTCCAGTTGGAACACGAGCTCCATTACATGCGATATAAGGTGTTATATAATCATAAGGAGCATCGTAGCCGATATCTCTATACCATTCTCTATAATTGAAATCGCCAGGGTAACCATTTATAGAACTCCATACTTGCCTTGAAGATTCTAAATCACGACCAAATGCAACAATTCCATCTGGAGAAACTATTGGAGCGAGTGTGCCATAAATAGGAGTAGGGTTGGCATACAAAATTCCATGAGTTTCTGTTATTACATACTGTATTCCAAATTCTCTTAGGTATTTATCTGCTTCAGGTACATAACCACATTCAGGTAGCCAAATTCCACGAGGTTTTCTACCAAAATATTTTTCATAGCATTTAACACCGACAGCAATTTGTGCTCTTACAGTTTTCTCGTTAACATATAAAATAGGGAAGTAACCATGTGTTGCTCCACATGTTATAATCTCTAAAACACCAATATCTTGAAAATGTTTAAAGCCAGAAATAATATTACATTTATATACGTCTTTGAATACATGCAAATCATTTGAATATCTATCAACATAGTATTGCGCCAAATTTTTTTAAAGATTCATTATCTTGGTTTCTAATAACTTCCTTTTTTGCAAGTTCGATATGAGATAGTAAATATTTTATATATCTTTCTTGTAACAAAGTATTATCAAGCATGTTCAACAATGGAGGAGTCATAGACATAGTTATTCTAAAATCTACATGTTCATTTTCTAGTTTTCCAAAGTTTAAAAGAAGCGGAATATATGTCTCAGAAATGGCTTCAAATAGCCACTGTTCTTCTAAATAATCTTCGCTTTCTGGGTGATGTACAAAAGGTAAATGTGCATGAAGCACAAAACTTACATATCCTTTTGGGTTGTTTTTCATAATTAATTTGTCCTTTCTTGGTTTGTAAAAGGAATACAAACGCATAATTGAAATGTACTTAAATATGTATAGCGGTAATTTGCACAGCTATTAAATCTAATAAAAGTGCCAGCGCTAAAAAGTGAGGCACTCATAAAAATCTATTTAAATGTCGAGCTAGAAGATGAAGGATTATTTAAATCCAATTGCCAATGGTTGCTATCAATCCAACTATTTTTATTAAAGTCACTTTGTAAATCATATAAATTATAAATTCTTCCAATATTACGAAGGAATGAAATAGATGTAATATCTTTGGCAGTGACAATATTTGTTTTTACATCTTTAAAGTAAACATTTTTAATATTTCTGTCAAATAAAACATGATCATTTGGAGCTTCTATTACATTTGAAGAGGTTACATATAAATAATCATTTTGAATATTTACATGTTTTTCACTGTTATAATATTTAGGCTTACGACCAAGTTCAACAGTATATTCACAATTTGCATCATTTACATGCAAATACCAACTATTTGCAAAATCATCAATTTCTATCTCGAATGAATAATGCATAGTATTATTATGAATTACTAAAACGGGTTTTGTATTGTTGAAGAAATCTTCGCCATAGTGCTTTACAAAATTTGCTCTATCTATATCAGAAATATCCCAATATATAAATAATGTGGTAGGAGTTTGAGCAAGCACTCTAACAACAGTTTGATTATATCTATATGGCAAATCGTAGTATTCAATTACTTCAATTTTTTGTGTTAAATTTGTTGTAGATGTAATTTCATCGGCCGAAAGTTTTTTCTTTCTAGTAGTACTTCTTGATGGAGTCGTTTTTTAGTAGTTTTTGTTGTACGTTTTGAACTAGAAGTCTTTTTAGATGCAGACTGTAGTTTTCCTAGTTGCCTTACTCGAAACAGAAGCTTCAGTTAATATATCTTTGCTAGAATAAGATTCATTGCTTTCTACTTGCTTTGAAGCTGCAATTTTTGAAGTTCCTTTTTACTAGATGATTTTACTGTTTTGGTACTAGATTTTTTTTTTCTTTTTCTGTAGAGGCTTTCGAAGTCTTACTGGTTGGTTTTGTGGTTGAAGACTTTTTAGCTGTTGTTTTTTTCTCTACAACAGGCTTTTCTATCTCATTTAATTCTGCATTTTCTAATTTGCTTGCTGTTTTTCTTGGCATGTTTTTCCTCCTTTGTTTTCGCTCAATAAAAATCTTATTATATACTATATCAAAATAAAAATAAATTCAATAGTAAAATCAAAAATAAAATTAAAAAAATTATCAAAAAATGTTTACATTTGTAATTTTTTTGTATACAATAGAGCAAGTTAGAAATTATGTGAATAAAATACTAAAAAGAAAATTATGTGAAGGGAGATTTTTCTAAATGAAAATATTAATGCTAACATGGGAATATCCACCAAGAATTGTTGGTGGAATAGCAAGAGTTGTTCACGATTTATCTAAGAGATTAATAAAAGATGGTCATGAAGTAACAGTTGTAACGTATAGAGACAACGCAGATGTACCAGAATATGAAAACGATAAGGGAGTAAATGTATATAGAGTTGATAATTACATGATACATCCAAACAATTTCATCGACTGGATAATGCAATTAAACTTCAATATGCTATCAAAAGCAACAGAAATTATAAACAAAGAAGGTGGATTTGACGTAATTCACGCCCATGATTGGCTTGTAACTTATGCTGCAAAAAGCTTGAAGAATGCTTATGATATTCCAATTGTTGCAACAATACACGCAACAGAAGCTGGAAGAAACAGCGGAATTCATGACGAAACACAAAGATATATAAATGATACAGAATGGCTATTAACATACGAAGCTACAGAAGTAATAGTAAATAGCAATTACATGAAAAATGAAATTCAAAGATTGTTTGGATTGCCATTTGACAAGATAAATG
>VOFC01001089.1_pt1 | contig 20001 bp, 25 predicted proteins | sample 5384161 | NCBI WGS metagenome assembly VOFC01 (sample SAMN12384722, study PRJNA508395) | human gut metagenome | isolation source: healthy gut B | host: Homo sapiens
AGCAGGGAGTAAATCAACCATGTCTTTTACTATGTTTTGTGGCGTGATAACTTCCTTGAGTTGGAATATTTTGAAATGCCTGTTATGGCTTGGAACCTGTCAAATAAATCTTCCATAGAACACCATCCTCAAAATCTCATTTTCTTCTGAATATCAGTAAGCTTGGTTTTAAGACAGCAGGCAAAGCGAAAGAGATACCCTAAAATTAGGTATCCCTCGGAAATTTTGGCATCTGGGGCACTTTTGGTGAAAATCGACGGAGTTTTTACCATCAACACAAAAGGTAAAAAGGGACGCCGCGCTTCCTCATTGACAATCTTGACGGGGAATTTTTATATTTCTTTCAGAACTTTTTTGAAACGAGGTAGTTCACCCATGAAGAAAGCACTTGCTTTCTGATGGCGGCTGTGATGCTGATGAGCATGCTGACCGCCTGCGGCAACAAGGACAATGCCGACGACAAGACCCCTGCCAACCAACGACGACCAGAACACGGAGGACGCCGAGCTGCCGCCGCCGACAGATCAGGTCGCTGCGCTGATCGACGCCATCTACGTGCAGGCGCGCACCGATGACACAGCCAGCCCCGACTACTTCGGCCTGGACACCGGCGACGCCTCCGCTGGATGACCCCCGCAACCAGGACGAGATCGGCGAAAATGAGCTGCTGGTCGTCTCCTTCGGCACGTCCTTCAACGACAGCCGCGTAGCCGACATCAAGGGCATTGAAGATGCGCTGCAGGCAGCCAACCCCGATTGGTCCGTGCGCCGCGCCTTCACCGCTCAGATCATCATCAACCACGTGCAGGCCCGTGACGGCGAGAAGATCGACAACATGGATCAGGCGCTCGACCGTGCCGTCGCCAACGGCGTCAAGAACCTCGTTGTCCAGCCGACGCACCTGATGCACGGCGCAGAGTATGACGAGATGTGCGAAGCGATCGAGGCTTACAAGGATCAGTTTGAGTCCGTCTCCATCGCAGAGCCGATGCTCGGCGAGGTCGGCTCCGACGCTACCGTCATCAACGCCGACAAGGAAGCTGTTGCCAAGGCCATCACCGCCGCTGCCGTCTCCGAGGCCGGCTTTGAGAGCCTTGAGGCTGCCAAGGATGCCGGTACCGCTTTCGTCTTCATGGGTCACGGCACCGCGCACGTTGCCAAGGTCACCTACAGCCAGATGCAGACCCAGATGCAGCAGCTCGGTTATGAGAACGTCTTCATCGGCACCGTCGAGGGCGAGCCGGAGGAGACCTCCGCAGAGGCCGTCATCGAGGCCGTCAAGGCTGCCGGTTACACCAACGTCGTCCTGCGCCCGCTGATGGTCGTTGCCGGTGATCACGCCAACAACGATATGGCCGGCTCCGAGGAAGATTCCTGGAAGACCATGTTTGAAGCCGCCGGCTTCACCGTCGACTGCCAGATCCACGGTCTCGGCGAGATTGCCGATGTGCAGGCGCTCTATGTCGCCCACACACAAGGCTGCGATTGACGCGCTGAACGCATAAATATGATCACCCGGCTCCGGGGCGGGCCGCCCGGAGCGAACTGCGCTCTATGGAGGAGATCGCTCGGATCGCCTTGCCCTGTCTGCGCTGCTGCTGTTTGCCCTGCTGACCGGCTGCGCACAAAAAAGGCCGAGCCTGCCGCCCGCAGAGCCGGCGCAGCCCTGCCGCCGAAGCCCCGGCAGAAGCCCCCGCGGACAGAAGCTTCCGAGCCGAGCCTGCCGAGGAGCCTGCGGAAGAACCGGCTCCCGCCCTGCCCGACGGCGTCTATACCGCTGAATTCAACACCGACAGCAGCATGTTCCACGCGAACGAGGCCTGTGACGGCAAGGGCACGCTGACCGTCAAGGACGGCAGCATGACCATCCACGTCAGCCTCGCGTCCAAGAGCATCGTCAACCTGTTCTATGGTCTGGCCGAGGATGCGCAGAAGGACGGCGCGGAGCTCCTGCAGCCCACCAAGGACACCGTCACCTATCCCGATGGTCTGACCGAGGAGGTCAACGGCTTTGACATCCCCGTGCCCGCCTTGGACACGGAGTTTGACGTGGCTCTCATCGGCAAGAAGGGCGTATGGTATGACCATAAGGTTTCCGTCACGACCCCGTTCTGCGGAAGCCGGGAGAGACCGTTCAGGACCTCGGCCTGGCCGACGGCGTCTACACCGCCGAGGCTTCGCGGGCGGCTCCGGCAAGGCGCAGGTCCTTTCGCCCTGCACCCTGACCGTGTCAGGACGGCGCGGCCACCGCCGATCGTCTGGAGCAGCAGCAAGTATGACTATATGCTGGTGGACGGCCAGCGCTATGACGTGTTGTCGACGGAGCCCGGCTCGACGTTCGAGATCCCCGTCGAGGCCTTTGATACACCGAGCTGACGGTCATCGGCGACACCACCGCCATGAGCACCCCCCACGAGATCGAGTACACCCTGAACTTCTCGTCTGCCAGCCTGCGGCGGCGGACGAATGAAGCGCATTTTCGCGGATCGCTTGCGCTGCTGCTGGCGCTTTTGATGGCGCCTGTGCCTGCGCCGCCCGCAGAAGGCCCGGCCGAGCAGCCTGCACCGGGCAGCCCGCCGCCGTGTCGTGGGACGAGCTGGTCTTCGACCGTACCATGCCCCTGCGCTACGCGGAGCAGTTCACGGTGGAGTACGCCGGGGACAGCTACAAGCGCATCACCATCAACAACGACCGGGTATACCTGCTGGTGGCGGAGGGTGCAGCTGTGCCTGACGGGGTACCTACCGGTGTCACCGTTTTGCAGCAGCCGCTGGACCATATCTATCTCGTCGCCGCGGCTGCGATGGACTTTTTCCGGGCGCTTGACGCCGTGGACCGCATCGCGCTCAGCGGCCAGAAGCAGTCGGACTGGTATATCCAGCGCGCCAAGGACGCCATGGACAGCGGACCGCTGGTATACGCCGGCAAGTACTCCGAGCCCGATTATGAGCTGATCCTGTCCCAGGGTTGCAATCTGGCGGTGGAAAACACCATGATCTACCACTCTCCGGCGGGTGCTGGAGCAACTGGAGCGGTGGGCATCCCTGTGCTGGTGGAGACGATCCAGCTACGAGACCGCAGCCCATGGGCCGGATGGAGTGGGATCAAGCTGTACGCAGCGCTGCTCGGATAAGGAGGCGGACGAGGCCGAGGCGCTATTTAATGAGAAGATGGACAGCGTGGCGGACGTACTGGAGCAGCAGCCCACCGGCAAGACCGTGGCATTTTTCTACATCACCAGCAGCGGCGCTGTAAACGTCCGCAAGTCCACGGACTATGTGGCGAAGTGCGTTGCCATCGCCGGCGGAGACTATGTCTCCTTCGATGAATCGGCGGAGGACAACGCTCAGTCCACCATCAATATTCAGATGGAATCCTTCTACCATGGTGCAGTGGACGCCGATGTGCTGATCTACAACAGCATCATCGACGGCGAGCTGCACACGCTGGACGAATTGGTGGCACTGGATCCACTGATGGCCGACTTCAAGGCCGTCAAGAGCGGTAATGTGTGGTGCCTGACCAAAAACTTCTATCAGGAGTCGCTGGAGCTGAGCGATCTCATTCTGGACGTGAACCATGCGTTGAACGACGCGCCGGATACGGCGTTTCACTTCCTGACACGGATGCGGTGAGCATTTTTACATCATAAGGAGGAGCGACATGAAGAGGACTCGAACACTTCGCATCTGGGGAGGCTTTTTGCTGCTCCTCCTGCTTTTATTCACATTTCTGATTTGGAATATTTTCGCGGGAAGCGTTTCTCTTTCCGCGTCTGAGATATGGCGGATACTGCTGGGCAGCGACGCTGGCTTTACCCAAAGCCAGATCATCGTGAAGATCCGGCTGCCCCGGCTTCTGTCGGCGCTGATCCTGGGCGGGGCGCTGTCCCTGTCCGGCTATCTGCTGCAAACCTTCTTCCACAACCCCATCGCAGGCCCCTTCGTGCTGGGTATCTCCTCCGGCGCAAAGATGACGGTGTGCGTGGCCATGCTGGCGCTGCTGAGCCGTGGCAAGACCACCTCCTCCGCCATTCTCATCGCGGCGGCCTTCGTGGGCGCCATGGTGTCCATGGGCTTCGTGCTGCTGATCTCCCAGCGGGTCAAGCGCATGAGCCTGTTCGTGGTCTGCGGCGTGATGATCGGCTATATCTGCTCGGCGCTCACGGATTTTCTCGTGACCTTTGCCGACGATTCCAGCATCGTGAATCTGCACAACTGGTCTCTCGGCTCCTTCTCCGGCATGAGCTGGGACAATGTAAAGACTATGGCCGGTGTATGCGGCGTCACACTGCTGCTGACCTTTTTCCTGTCCAAGCCCATCAGAGCGTATCAGCTGGGCGAGGTGTACGCCCAGAATATGGGCGTCCCACCTGCGCGCCTTCCGTACGGCGCTGATCTTGCTCTCGAGTGTCCTGTCCGCCTGCGTCACGGCGTTTGCCGGGCCCATCTCCTTTGTTGGCATCGCAGTGCCGCACCTGATGAAATCCCTGTTCAAATCGGCGGAGCCGCTCGGCATGATCCCAGCCTGTTTCCTGGGCGGCGGCGCGTTTTGCCTGTTCTGCGACCTGATCGCCCGCACCGCCTTCGCCCCCACAGAGGTGAGCATCAGCTCCGTGACGGCCGTATTCGGCGCACCCATCGTAATCTACATGATGATCCACAGAAAGGCGGGGGCGGGAATGAGCGGCTATTTGGAGACAAAGAATTTATCCGTCGGCTACCACGGCAAGCCGCTGATCGAGGACATGTGTCCTGCGTGCAGCGGGGCAGGATCGTCACGCTCATCGGCCCGAACGGTTCCGGCAAGTCGACCATCCTGAAAAACCATCATCGGTCAGCTGCCGGAGCTTTCCGGCACAGTGTATCTGGATGGCGAGACGATGCGAGGCGCGCAGCCGCAATGCGATCGCCCGCCGCATGGCCATCCTCATGACGGCCCGCATGGACCCGGAGCTGATGACCTGCAGGGACGTGGTGAGCAGCGGCCGCTATCCCTATACGGGAAAGCTCGGCATCCTGACCGGGACGAAGATAAGAAGTCGTCGAGCAGTCGCTTTCGCAGGTGGACGCGCTCGCGTTCGCCGACCGGCCGTTTTTCCGCCATCAGCGACGGACAGCGCCAGCGCATCCTGCTGGCCCGCGCGCTCTGTCAGGAGCCGGAGATCATCGTATTGGACGAGCCTACCAGCTATCTCGATATCCGCTATAAGCTGGAGCTGCTGACCATCCTCAAGCGCATGGTGCGCGAGGAGGAGCTGGCTGTGCTCATGTCGCTGCATGAGCTGGATCTGGCGCGGCGCGTGTCCGACACCATCGTGTGCGTCGCGGGCGACCACATCGACCGCGTCGGCCCGCCGGAGGAGATCTTCACGCGCGACTACATCGCGCAGCTCTATCACCTGGAGCGCGGGAAGTACGACGAGTGCTTCAGCACATTGGAATTTGTACCGTAGCGCATACAAGTAAAAACGCTTTATAGAGATTGCGGAAGGAGGGGAGACCATGCAGAAGGCAGCGCCGAGACTGCTCATTGCCGGGACGAACAGCGGCTGCGGGAAGACGACCGTGACCTGCGCCGTTCTTGCAGGCGCTTGTCGAACGGCGGCGTTTCTGTCGCCGCGGCGAAGTGCGGCCCCGATTACATCGACCCCATGTTCCACCGCGCGATCACCGGCGCGAAGAGCAGCAATTTGGACCCCTTCTTTTTTTGACGACGACACGCTGCGCTTCCTCCTCGCGCAAAACGGCGCAGGGCTGCGACGTGACGGTCATCGAGGGCGTGATGGGCTATTACGACGGCATCGGCCTTGCATCTTCGCGCGCGAGCACCTTTGAGGTCGCGCAGCGGACGGAGAGTCCCATTGTGCTCGTGCTGAACGCGAAGGGGGCGGGGCTGTCGGTGCTTGCCGTGCTCGACGGTTTTCTGCACTTTGCGCCGGAAAACGGCATCCGCGGCGTCATTCTGAACGGCTGCACGGCGATGAGCTATCCGACGCTTGCGCGGGCGATCGAGGAACGCTTCGGCGTGCGCGCCTGCGGCTTTCTGCCCGCAAATGCCCGACTGCATGCGCTCGAAAGCCGCCACCTCGGCCTCATCACCGCGGCAGAGGTGAATGATCTGAAAGAGAAGATGCAGCGTCTCGCCGCTAAGGCGCAGGAGACGATCGACCTGGACGCGCTGCTGCAAATCGCGAAGAGTGCGCCGCCGCTCGACATTCACGCCGCCGGACATTTCGGTGGCGGGCGAGCATGTACGCATCGGCGTGGCGCGCGCGACCGGGCGTTCTGCTTTTTATTACGAAGACAGCTTGGATCTTTTGCGCCGCCTCGGCGCAGAACTTGTGACGTTCAGCCCGCTTTCTGATGAACGGCTGCCGGAAGAGGTACACGGGCTCTATCTCGGCGGCGGCTATCCGGAGCTTTCCGCCACGGAGCTTGGCGAAAACGCCTCCATGCGCGAAGAGCGTCCGCGCCGCCCTGCAGAGCGGCGCGTGCCATGCATCGCCGAGTGCGGCGGTTTATGTACCTGACGCAGACCATCGCAGGACGCGCAATGGCAGGCGTTTTCCCTGGCGGGTGCTTTCGACGCGGGGAAGCTCACGCGCTTCGGCTATCTGACGCTGACCGCGCAGCGGGACAATCTTCTTTGCCGTGCGGGCGAGTCGATCGCCGCGCACGAATTTCACCGCTGGGACGCGGAGACCCCGGCGAGGCCTTCCTGGCGCGGAAAAGCCGAGCGGAAGAAGCTGGCGCTGCGCGTATGCGGGCGAAACGCTCTACGCGGGCTTTCCGCACTTTCATTTTTACGCAAACCTGAGCGCCGCGGTGCGCTTTGTTGCTGCCTGCCGAAAGGAGAAACACCGCCATGATGGCGAACCGATGAAGCCGATGGATATCGAGAAGCGCAGCTTCGCCATCATCACCGAGCTTCTGGGCGACCGGAAGCTCGACCCGGAAAACGCGCCCGTCATCAAGCGCGTCATCCACACCACCGCGGACTTTGACTACGCCGACAATCTCTCCTTTTCCGCGCCACGCGGTGCAAAAGGCCATCGCCGCCCTGCGGGCGGGCTGCGATATCGTCACCGATACCCAGATGGTCAAGGCCGGGATCAATAAGACCATCCTCGCCTCCCTCGGCGGCGAGGTCCACTGCTTCATGTCCGACCCCGACGTTGCGCAGCCGAGGCAAAGACGCGCGGCGTGACCCGCGCCTGGGTGTCGATGGAGAGAGCCGCAAAGCTCAAAAAGCCCTGCATTTTTGCCATCGGAAACGCGCCCACGGCGCTGGTGTCGTTAGAGCAGCTGATGGAAGAGGGAAAAGCCGCCCCCGCGCTCATCATCGGCGTGCCGGTCGGGTTCGTGAACGTGGTCGAGATAAGCAAGGAGCTGATCATCGAGGGCGGCGCGCGCGCCCTATATCGTCGCCCGCGGGCGCAAGGGCGGCAGCAACGTCGCCGCCGCCATCTGCAACGCGCTGCTCTACCAGATCCTGCGATAGCATGGAGCAGTACATCGACAAGGACGGCAAAAATCTCCGGCTCGGATATACGACCGGCTCCTGCGCCGCGGCGGCGGCCAAGGCGGCGCTATGGATGCTGCTCACCGGCCGGAGGAATGGAGACGATCCGCCTGCAAACGCCGAAAGGCATCGAGCTCAATTTAGACGTGCTGGACATTCACGATGTCCGCGGACGAGCGTGCGCTGCGCCATCCGCAAGGACAGCGGCGACGACCCCGACGTGACGCGCGATACGCTCATTTTTGCCGCGGTGAGGAAATCGGCCACGCCCGGCGTGACGATCGACGGCGGCGAGGGTGTCGGCCGCGTGACGAAGCCGGGGCTCGACCAGCCCGTGGGCGCGGCGGCCATCAATTCTGTGCCGCGGACAGATGATCGAAGAGAACGTGCGCGAGGTCTGTATGCTCGTCGGATACGACGGCGGCATTGACGTGACGATCTCCGCGCCCGAGGGCGAGACTCTCGCGAAAAGACGTTCAACCCCCGCCTCGGCATCTTCGGCGGGATATCCATTCTCCGGAACGACCGGCATCGTGGAGCCGATGAGCGAGCAGGCATTGCTTGACACCATCCGCGTCGAGCTGCGGCAGCGGCGCGAGAACGGCGCGGACTACATCCTCCTTGCGCCCGGCAACTACGGCGCAGACTACATCCGCGATTTTATCGGGCTTGACCCGAAGACGGCGGTGCTGACGTCGAACTTCATCGGCGACAGCCTGGAATTCTGCAAGGAATTCGGTTTTCACGGCGCGCTGCTCGTCGGGCACATCGGCAAGCTCGTGAAGCTCGCGGGCGGCATGTGGAACACACACTCGAAGTGCGGCGACTGCCGCATGGAGCTCATCGCCTCGCACAGCGCGGCGCTGGGCCTGCGCGCAGAACGCACGGAGGAAATTCTGCACTGCGCCACCTGCGATGACGCGCTGCGCATCCTGGACGAAGAGGGGCTGAAGGATGCCTTCCTCGTGCGTCTGGGACAGCGCATCGGCACGATGCTCGGCTATAAGAGCGGCGAACTCCAGAGCGGCGCAATCTTATTTTCGAAAGAATACGGCTCTGCGAAACGGAAGGCGCGGAGGAACTGCTCGAACAGATCAGGGAGGGCTGAACGTGGTACATTTTGTCGGCGCCGGCAGCGGCGCGCCGGACCTCATCACGGTGCGGGGCGCAAGGCCTTGGCGAAGCAGACGTGGTCATCTACGCGGGCTCGCTGGTGAATCCCGAGCTGCTTACTGCTCACGAAACCGGGCTGCGAGGTTCACGACAGCGCGAAGCTGACGCTTCGAAGAGGTCATCGCCCTCATCGAGCGGGCGGAGCGCGAGGGAAAGATCACCGTGCGATTGCACACGGGCGACCCGAGCATCTACGGCGCGGTGCGCGAGCAGTTCGACGCGCTCACAGAGCGCGGCATCGCCTTTGACGTCTGCCCCGGTGTCAGCTCGTTCTGCGGCGCGGCGGCGGCGCTGCGGGCGGAATACACGCTGCCGAACGTGAGCCAGACGGTCATCATCACGCGCGCGGCGGGCCGCACGCCGGTACCGAGCGTGAGTCCATCCGCAGCTTGGCCGCGCATCAGGCGACGATGGTGCTGTTTTTGAGCACGGCGCTCACGGAAACGCTGCAAGGTGAACTCCTTGCCGGCGGCTATGCCGCGGAAACGCCCGCGGCTGTCGTTTACAAGGCGACATGGCCGGAGGAGAAGATCTTCCGCTGCACGGTGGGCACGCTGCATAAGACGGTGACGGAAAACGGCATGAAAAAGACGGCGTTGATCGTGGTGGGCGGCTGCCTTGGCGGCGAGTATCTGCGCTCGCTGCTCTACCACCCCGACTTTACGACGGAATACCGCAAGGGAACGCATGAAAATCGCAATTTTTGCCTACAGCCACGGCGGCAGCGCGGCAGCGCGCGGCGCGTTCGCGCGGTGCTGGCGGAGGCGGAAACCGTCTGCTACGCGGTACCGCGATTCGAAGAAGCGGGCTTCCTGCCGTTTGCGAAGGACATCTACCGCGAGCGTTTTCGTCGATGGATGCGCTCATCTTCATCGGCGCGTGCGGTATCGCCGTGCGTGAGATCGCGCCGTATCTTCAAAGAAAAAGACTGACCCTGCGGTGCTCGTGCATCGACGAGAAAATGCAGTTTGTCATTCCGCTGCTCTCCGGCCATATCGGCGGGGCGAACGATCTCGCGCGCCGCCTTGCCGCGGCGCTCGGCGCATCGGCGGTCATTACGACGGCAACGGATGTGAACGGTAAATTTGCCGCCGATGCCTGGGCAGCAAAAAATGAATGCGCCATTTCGAGTATGCCGCTTGCGAAAAAAGGTCGCAGCGGAAATTCTGGAGCGCGACGTGCCGCTTTGAGCGATTTTCCAATCAAGGGTGCATTGCCCGGCGGAATTGTGGAAAAAGCGCAGGGCGCGCTGGGAATTGTGATCGGATACTGCACGAAAGAACCGTGTGCCGAAACGTTGCGCCTCACGCCGAGAGTATTGCGTGTCGGCATCGGCTGCCGCAGGGGAACCGCACAGAAAACCATTGAAGCCGCCGTTGCGGCGGTGCTTTCGCGCATCGGCTGGATCCGGCGCGCGGTCAAGGGCGTCTATTCCATTGACTTAAAGCAGCAGGAGGCGGGGCTTTTTGCCGCCTGCGCGAAGCACAACTGGCCGACGGTATTTTACACGGCGGGAATTGCGCAGCGTACCGGGCGAATTTACGGATTCCCCCTTCGTGCAGGAGATCACGGGCGTCGGCAACGTCTGCGAGCGCGCGGCGATGCGCGGCGCGGAGAAATTATTGGTGAAAAAAAGACGGCGGTGGACGGCGTGACCGTGGCCGTCGCCGCAGAGCATTGGGAGGTGCGCTTTGGGTAAGGTAATTGTAGTGGGCATCGGCCCCGGAAACTATGAAAATATGACCATCCGCGCCGACCGCGCGCTGCAATCGTGCGACGCCATCGTCGGCTACGGAGTTTATGTTGACCTTGGTGAAGGAGCGCTATCCGGACAAGGCGTTTTATGAAACGCCCATGACGCAGGAGGCAAAGCGCTGCGCGCTGGCGCTCGAACGGCGCGCGCGGGCAAGACCGCGGCCATGGTCTGCTCCGGCGACAGCGGCATTTACGGCATGGCGGCGCTTGTTTACGAGCTGCGCGGCGAGAGCAGAGAACCCGAGATCGAGGTGATCCCCGGCCTCACCGCCGCGTGCAGCGGCGGCGCGGTGCTCGGTGCGCCTCTCACGCACGACTTTGCCGTCGTCAGTCTTTCCAACCGGCTGACCCCGTGGGAAAAGATCGAAAAGCGCCTGACGCACGCGGCAAAGGCCGACCTGACCATCGCCCTTTATAATCCCGCGAGCCGTTCGCGGCCCGCACATTTGAAGCGTGCGTGCGATATCCTGCTGCGGTATCTGCCGGAGGACCGCCTCTGCGGCATCGCGCGCAGCATCGGCCGCGCGGGCGAAAGCGGGCGCCCCCCTGACGCTCGGGGAGCTGCGCAGAGAGGCAGAGGTCGATATGTTCTGCACGGTGATCGTCGGCAACGTATCAACGAAGGAATTGCGGGGCGGCTCATCACGCCGCGAGGGTACAAAAAATGTGTAAGATCTGCATTTTCGCAGGCACGACGGAGGCGCGCCGACTCGTGGAGCTTTTTGAGCACCCAGCCGGTCTCCGTCACGGCCTGCGTAGCAACGGAATACGGTGAAACGCTCCTGCCCGAAGGGGGCAACGTGACGGTGCGCTCGGGGCGTATCCCGGTGGACGGGATCATCCAAATGCTCTCTGACACGAAATTTGATTTGGTGATCGACGCGACGCACCCCTACGCGGCATCGATCACCGAGAGCGCTGCGCGCGCCTGCGCGGAGACAGGGACAGAATATCTGCGCCTTCTGCGCGAGGAGTCTGACAAGGTATCTGACTTTACTTTGCGTGTTGAATGCGGAAGCAGCAGCGCTGTTCCTGTCGAAGACGGACGGAAATATCCTGCTGACCACCGGCAGTAAGGATCTGAAAACGTATAGCAAGGTAAAAGACTTTACAGATCGCGAGCTTATGCGCGCGTGCTGCCGCTGGACGCGTCGCTCGCGCTCTGTCGCGAGGCGGGCGTGCAGCCGTCGCACATTTTAGCGATGCAGGGCCCGTTTTCCGAGGAGATGGACGAGGCGATGCTGCGCGCCGTGTCGGCGTGGCTTGTGACGAAGGACGGCGGCGAAGCGGGCGCTTTTTTTGCCGAAAAGGTCGCCGCCGCGGCGGAAAGGCCGGGGCGCGGTCTCGTGATCGGACGGCCAAAGCAGCGGGAGGGGAAGTCCTTTTCGCAGGTGTTGGACAGCTTGCCGCCGGTTTGGTTTTTCCGATTCGCGCAGAGTGTGAAGATCGTCGGTATCGGGCCGGGCAGCAGGGATGCGATGACGCAGGAGGCGCGCCGCGCGATCGAAGAGGCGGACTGCCTCATCGGCGCGAGACGGATGCTGGAGGATGCCGGCCGCCGCGCCCGGCGGGCAGAAGACTTATGCCGCCATCGCACCGGAGGAGATCGCGGATTTCATTCACGCGCACTGTGAATACCGGCAAAGCGCGGTCGTGATGTCGGGCGACACGGGCTTTTTCAGCGGCACGAGGAAGCTGCTGCCGCTGCTTTCTGACTGCGAGGTCAGCGTGCTGCCGGGCCTGAGCTCGCTTTCCTACCTCTGCGCAAGGCTGCAAACGTCCTATGAGGACGTTCATGTCGTCAGCCTGCATGGCCGCGCGCACGACATCACGACAGACGTGCGCGCGCACGCGCGCGTTTTCGCGCTCGTCGGCGGCGAGAATGGCGTGAACGGCCTGTGCCGAACGCTGGCGGAAAACGGCCTCGGCACCGTGACGGTGAGCGTCGGCGAACAGCTAAGCTACGAGGACGAGACCGTCACCACCGGTACGGCGGAGGAGCTGAAAGACAAGGCCTTTGCGCCCTTGAGCGCCGTGCTGATCGAAAACGACCATCCCGATGCCATCGTGACGCACGGACTGCCGGACGAGGCGTTTTGCGCGGCGCGGGCGAGGGCGGCGTTGTGCCGATGACCAAGAGTGAGGTGCGCGCCGTCGCGCTCTCGAAGCTCCGCCTGACCGAGCGCGCCGTCTGCTGGGATGTGGGCGCGGGCACCGGCTCGGTCGCCATCGAGATGGCGCTGCAGGCGAAGCGCGGTCATGTCTACGCCGTTGAGCGCAGAGACGACGCGGTCGAGCTGTTGAAAAAAGAATCAAGCGGCGTTCCATGTGGAGAACCTGACGGTCGTTTCCGGCACTGCGCCGGAGGCGTGCCGCGATCTGCCTGCACCGACGCACGTCTTTATTGGCGGCAGCGCGGGCAACCTGCGTGATATTCTGTCGATGCTGCTCGAAAAAAACCCGCACGTGCGCATCGTGGCGACGGCGGTCTCGCTTGAGAGCATCGCCGAGCTGACGGCGTGCATGAAGGATTTTGCCTTTACCGAGGCGGAGGCCGTCTCCGTCCAGATCGCCCGCGGCAAAAAGGCGGGGCCGTATCACCTGATGACGGGCAGAACCCCGTGTATATCTTCACGATGCAGTCGGAGGAGAAACCATGATTTGCCTCATTTTGCCGCTTCTCATCGGCTTTGGCATCGACTGCGTTCTGGGCGATCCGCACAGCCTGCCGCATCCGGTCGTGCTGATCGGGAAGACGATCAGCGCGCTGGAGTGCGTCCTGCGGAGGATTTTCCCCAAAACGCCGCGCGGTGAGCGCGCGGCGGGCGCAGTGCTGTGGTTGATCGTCGCATTTCTTGCGGCGGCGGTGCCCGCGCTGCTTCTGTGTTTGTGCGGCAGGGTGAGTCCGTGGCTGCGCCTCGCGGTCGAGAGTGTCATGTGCTGGCAGATCTTGGCGGCAAAGTCGCTGCGGGATGAGAGTATGAAGGTGTATCACGAACTCGAGCACGGCAGCATCGAATCAGCGCGCCGCGCCGTTTCGATGATCGTGGGACGCGACACGGCGGCGCTCGACGATGCGGGCGTGACGCGCGCCGCGGTCGAGACCGTGGCGGAGAACACGTCAGACGGCGTGGTCGCACCGCTGCTGTACCTTGCCATCGGCGGCGCGCCGCTGGGCTTTTTCTACAAGGCTGTGAACACGATGGATTCCATGCTGGGCTACGTGGAGCCGCCGTATAAGGACATCGGCCTTATGCCTGCGAAGGCGGATGATATTGCGAACTATCTGCCTGCGCGCATCTCTGCATTGCTGATGCTGGCGGCGGGGGCGCTGCTGCAGCTGGATGTGAAAAACGGCTGGAAGATCTTCCGCCGGGATCGCTGCAAGCATGCGAGCCCGAACTCGGCGCAGACGGAATCGGTCTGCGCGGGCCTGCTGGGGCTGCGGCTGGCGGGCGACGCGTGGTATCACGGCGTGCTGCACAAAAAGGAGTACATCGGCGACGCACTGCGGCAGATCGAGCACGAGGATATCCCGCGCGCCTGCCGGCTGATGTACGGCACGACGCTTCTGGCGCTGCTGCTTGGCTGCGCGGTCCGGCTGCTGATTTTTTCGCTGTGAGGGAAGAGGATGCTTTATCAAACGGAAAACCGCCACGGCGGAGATATCTACGGCGGCATTGCGCTCGACTTTTCGGCGAATGTGAGCCCGCTCGGCACGCCGAGAAGCGTGACCGACGCGATCGAACGCGCGCTGCCCGAGCTCTACCGATACCCAGACCCCTACTGCCGGACACTCGTACAGACGATCTCGGAATATGAGGGGGTGCCGAAGAACTTTGTCCTCTGCGGCAATGGCGCGTCCGAGCTCATCTATGCCTATTGCGGGGCCGCGCGGCCCAAGCGCGCGATGGAGCTCGCACCGACGTTTTCAGAGTATTCGCTTGCCTTGCGGCGGACAGGCTGCGAGGTCGTGCGCTTTGCGCTCAAGCAAGAGGAAAACTTTGACTTGCGGGAGAACTTTTTGCCGATCCTTGCGCGCGAAAAGATCGACGCGCTGTTCCTCTGCAACCCGAACAACCCGACGGGACGGCTCATTGCGGACGATTTGCTGGAAAAAATTCTGCGCATCTGCCGCGAGAAAAACATCGCGCTTTTTGTCGATGAATGCTTTTTGAGCCTGTCGGACGGCGGCATTGATCTGACGCCGTCCCTATCTGACTTTCCGCAGCTTTTTCTCCTCAAGGCCTTTACGAAGAGCTTTGGTATGGCGGGGCTGCGGCTGGGGTACGGCCTGAGCGCGGACGAGGCATTGCTGCGGAAGATGTCGGCGGCGGTGCCGCCGTGGAATGTCTCGACGCTTGCACAGGCGGCGGGCGTCGCCGCGCTGGGCGATGCGGAGTTTCTGGAGAAAAACCGAACCATCATCCGAGCGGAGCGCCCGTGGCTCGAGGAAAAACTGAGGAAATTCGGCTTTTGGGTGTGCCCATCGCAGGTGAATTACATCTTATTCCGTGGCGATGTGGGCTTGACGGAACAGCTGCGAGCGCGCGGCGTCGCGATCCGCGACTGCGCAAATTTCGGGGGCCTGACATCCGGCTGGTATCGCGTAGCGGTCCGGCAGTACGCGGAAAACGAACAGCTTATCGCGGCAATCAGAAGCGTGGGAAAGGAGTGAGCGCATGGCAAAAACTATCATGATCCAGGGGACGATGTCCAACGCGGGCAAAAGTCTGCTGGCCGCGGGACTCTGCCGCGTTTTGAAGCAGGACGGCTATCGTGTCGCGCCGTTCAAGAGCCAGAATATGGCGCTAAACTCCTTCATCACCAGGGACGGCGGTGAGATGGGCCGGGCGCAGGTGGTGCAGGCAGAGGCCGCCGGGATCGAGCCGGATGTGCGCATGAATCCGATTTTACTGAAGCCGACGACGGACGTCGGCAGTCAGGTCATCGTGAACGGACGCGTACAGGGCAATATGCCCGCGATGGAATACTATCGCAGAAAGCGCGACTTTATCCCCGCGGTGATGGAGGCCTATGAGAGCTTGGCACGCGAGTACGACATCATCGTCATCGAGGGCGCGGGCAGCCCGCGGAAATCAATTTGCAGGAAAACGACATCGTCAACATGGGTCTTGCCCGCATGGTGGACGCGCCGGTGCTGCTGGTGGGCGACATCGACCGCGGCGGCGTGTTCGCCCAGCTCTACGGCACGGTCGCGCTGCAAAGTGAAGAGGACAGAAGGCGCATCAAGGGCGTTGTTGTCAACAAATTCCGCGGTGACCGGGCGATTCTGGAACCGGGGCTCAAAACGCTTGAGGAGCTCTGCGGCGTACCCGTGGCGGGCGTTGTGCCATACCTCCATGTCGACATCGACGACGAGGATATCTTGAGCGAACGCTTCGGGCGGGATAAGGAGCCGCGGCTCATCGACATTGCGGTCATCCGCCTGCCGCGCATTTCGAACTTTACGGATTTTTCGCCGTTTGAGCGCTACGAGAATGTCTCGCTCCGCTATGTGGAGCGGGCGCGGACCTGCGCGCGCCGGATATGATCGTGATTCCCGGTACGAAGAGTACGATCGCCGACCTCCAATGGCTGCGCGAGAGCGGGCTGGAGGCGTCGATCCAAAAGGCTGCGAGCGGCGGCACGCTGGTTTTCGGCGTCTGCGGCGGCTATCAGATGCTGGGGCGGCACATTTCCGACCCCGAACAGGTCGAGGCCGCGGGCGTGACGGAGATCGACGGAATGGGCCTTCTGCCGCTCGAAACAGTATTTCAGGGCGAAAAGGTGCAGACGCAGACAAACGGCGTCTTCTCCGGCGTCGCGGGACTGCTCTCTGAGCTGAACGGCAAGCGCTACGCGGGCTACGAGATCCACATGGGCCGCAGCGAAGAAGCGCGCGGCGCGCTCTTCAGCATGGGCAATGTCTACGGCAGCTATGTCCACGGTATTTTCGATGAACAAGAGGTCGCCGACACGATCTTAAAAGCGCTGTGCACGAAAAAGGGCGTTTCCTTTGAATCGCTCGGCACCTTTGACGCGAGGGCCTACAAGGAGCGGCAGTATGATCTGCTGGCAGACGCGGTGCGCGCGGGGCTCGATATGCCGCTCATCTACCGCATTTTGAATCAGGAGGTGTGAGCATGCAGGGACTGATTCACCTGTACTGCGGCGATGGCAAGGGCAAGACGACCGCGGCGGTCGGACTGAGCGTCCGCGCGGCGGGCGCTGGAAAGCGCGTGCTGTTTGCGCAGTTTTTGAAGGACGGCAGCTCGTCGGAACTGAACGTCCTGCGCGCGCTGCCAAATGTTGAGGTCGCGTGCTGCGAGCAGAACTTCGGCTTTTTCAAGGCGATGGACGGGCAGACGAAAGCGGCGGCGCGGCTGACCTATTCCGCGCTGCTGGAGAACGTGATGCGAAAAGAGCACGGACGGCGTTGATCTGTTCGTGCTCGACGAGGCGGTCGCCGCCTGCAACCACGGCTTGATCGAAGAGGCAACGCTGATCGACTTTCTACGCGGCAGACCAAAAGCGCTTGAAGTCGTGCTGACGGGGCGAGATCCGTCGCAGCATTTGCTGGATGCCGCCGACTATGTGACGGAGATGCGAAAGCGCAAGCACCCGTTTGACCGGAGGAATCGCGGCGCGGCGCGGCGTCGAATTTTAAGAAGGGAAGAGCCATGCAGAAGGAATTAGACGCGCTTGTGCGCGCAGTTGCCGCTTGATCGCAGCACGATGACAGCGGCGGAAGCGTATCAGGCGCGGCTTGCAAAGCCCCCCGGCAGCCTCGGACGGCTCGAAGAGCTCTCCATTCAGCTTGCGGGGATCACAGGGCGGGTGCACAATGCGCTCAATAAAAAGCAGCTGCTCGTCTTCGCTGCGGACAACGGCGTGGTGGCCGAGGGCGTTTCCAGCGCGCCGCAGTCCGTGACGAAGCAGCAGACCATCAACCTGATGCGGGGCAAGACGGGAGCTGCGGTGCTGGCAAAGCACTTTGGCTGCGGCTTGACCGTGTGCGATGTCGGCGTGAATGCCGATATTTACGAGAGCGCCGTTTTGAACCGCAAGATCGCCTACGGCACGCAAAATATCTGCACCGGCCCCGCGATGACGCGGGAGCAAACCTTGCAGGCGATCTTGACCGGCGCAGAGATCGCGAGGACGGTCGACGCGGACGTGATCGGTGTCGGCGAAATGGGCATCGGCAACACGACGACCTCTTCGGCGGTGCTGGCCGTGCTGCTGGGAGCGGACGTCGAGGCCGTGACGGGCCGCGGCGGCGGTATCACGGAGGAGAGCTTTCGCAAAAAGAAAGCGGTCATCCGCACCGCCATTGAGGTAAATCGACCGGACAGGGACGACATTGTCGGCGTCCTTTCCAAGGTCGGCGGCTTTGACCTTGCGGCGATGTGCGGCGCATTTTTGGGCGCGGCGGCGGCACGACGGCCAGCGGTCATCGACGGCCTCATTTCCGCCGCGGCGGCGCTGTGCGCCGTCAGGCTGTGCCCGAATGTGCACGGCTACCTGGTGCCGAGCCACGCCTCGTTTGAGATCGGCTGCCGCCTCGCGATGGAGGCGATGGACCTGCGCCCGCTGTTTGACCTCGGCATGCGATTGGGCGAGGGGAGCGGCTGTCCGCTCGCCTTTCAGGTGCTCGATGCCGCCTGCGCCGTCATGAACAACATGGCGAGCTTTGACGAGGCGGGTATCAACGACGACTATCTGGAAGAAATTCGGCAGGGCGACCAGTTCACGCCCTGAGAGAAGGGAACGCGCATGGGAACGCTGATCATGATCTCCGGTGCAAACGGCAGCGGCAAGAGCCGTTATGCCGAGCGCATCGTCGCGCGCACGGCAGGCGAGCGCTATTACATCGCCACGATGCGCCCCTGCTCGGAGGAAAATTTGCAGCGCATCGAAAAGCACCGCGAGCAGCGAAAGGACCTGCAATTTACGACGCTCGAATGCCCATATCAGGTCGGCGCGGCGGCGGTCGAAAACGGAAGCGTCGTGCTGCTTGAGGACGTGTCGAACCTGCTGGCAAACGCGATGTTCGAGCGCGGCGGGGGCGAAGCAAGCGTGTACGCGGACATCGAAGCGCTGTGCTCGCGCTGTCGTCTGCTCGTCGCGGTGACGATCACAGGCCTGCGCGCCGACGGCTACGACGGCGAGACGGCGGCTTACATCCGCGCGCTGAACGGCCTGAATCAAAGACTGTACGACCCGAGCCGCGGCGGCGGTCGCAATGAAAGACGGCGCGCCGTTTGCCGAAAAGGGAGAGTTGAATGAAATTATTTGAACCGCTTTTGATCGCGCTGTCGACGTACAGCGCGGTGCCCGTTCCGCAGTTTGATTGGAACGAAAAAAATATGCGCTACGCGATCTGCTTTTTCCCCGCGGTGGGTGTTCTCTGCGGCGCGGCGCTCTGGCTGTGGGCTGTACTTGCGCAGGCGACGGGCATGAGCGGCGTGCTGTTCGCGGCAATCGCGGCGTGCCTGCCGATTTTAGTGACAGGCGGCATCCACATGGACGGTTATCTCGACACGGTGGACGCACTCTCGTCGCACCAGACGCGCGAGAAAAAGCTCGCGATCATGAAGGATGCCAACTGCGGCGCGTTCGCGGTCATTTACGGCGGCGTGTACCTGCTCGCCTACGCGGGCTTTGCCTACGAGGTGTTCGCCGCGGGGCATATTTTGCTGATTTGCCCGCTGTTCGTGCTCTCTCGCGCGCTGTCGGGCCTGTGCGCGGTGAATCTGCCGAATGCGCGAAAGTCCGGCATGCTCTGCGCCTTCACAAGCGGCGTCCAGCGCCGCACGGCGACAGCCGCGCTCACGCTCGTCGGCCTCGCCGCCGCGGCGGGGATGGTCTGGATGTCTCCCACGGCTGGCGGGATGGCGGCGGCGTTTGCGGTGGTTTCCGCGCTCAAGTATCGCAGATTTGCGCTGGCGCAGTTTGGCGGCGTGACAGGGGACACGTCGGGCTTCTTTTTTTGCAGCTCTGCGAGCTCTGCGGCCTGATCGGCGTCTGGATCGGAGGGCTGCTGTGATCGACATTTTCTTCATCCGCCACGGCGCGACAGAGGGCAACCTCCGCCGCCGCTACATCGGCCGCACGGACGAGCCGCTGTGCGAGGCGGGCATCGCACAGGTCAAAAGCGCTGCAAAAGCGGGGACTTTCGGTCGACAATCGGTTTCGTCAGTCCGCATGCTGCGCACGCGGCAGACGGCGGACATTCTTTTTCCGAAGATGCCCTATACCGTCGTGGACGGCTTGATTGAGACGGATTTTGGCCGCTTTGAGGGGAAGTCCGCCGACAAGCTTTCGGGCGACCTCGCCTATCAGGCGTGGGTCGACGCGATGTGCCTGACGCCCATCCCCGAGGGTGAGAGCGTAACGGACTTCAAAACGCGTTGCTGCGAGGCGTTTGCGGAGACGAAAGGTGCATCTGGTTTTCCACGCAGGTCACCTTGCAGGCGACACGGGAATAGGGATCCTGTACCAGCAGCTTCTCCACACCGAGAGCTCCCTGTCAGGATTTTTCGC